>ENA-ORRQ01001130-ORRQ01001130.1-human-gut-metagenome-genome-assembly--contig:-NODE-1130-length-21735-cov-8.923662_pt1 | contig 21735 bp, 16 predicted proteins | sample MGYA00242177_ERZ509138 | MGnify/ENA primary metagenome ERZ509138 (study PRJEB26280, sample SAMEA2338628) | human gut metagenome | biome: human gut; feature: human-associated habitat; material: faeces... | reverse complement strand
TCAGGAAGATGTTGCTGATGGCACCATCCTCGATCTTGAAGCACTTCATGTCCTGCCCGCCGATATCAATGATGAAGTCCACGTCCGGCATAAAGTACTTGGCAGCGGTAAAATGTGCCACCGTTTCCACCAGACCGTAATCACAGCGGAAAGCGTTTTTCACCAATTCCTCGCCGTAGCCGGTGGTGGTAACACTGGCCACCTGCAGCCCCGGATGCTCCTTATAGATCTTGAGCAACTGCTCCCGGATGAGGGGCAGCGGGTTGCCAAGGTTGGGCTGATAGTTGGTGTACAAAATCTGGCTCTTTTCGTCCACCACCACCAGCTTGACGGTGGTAGAACCGGAGTCGATGCCGATATGCACCGGCCCGCAGTGGGCACTAAAAGCCACGCGGGGCACACTATGGGACATGTGCCGTGCGTGGAAAGCCTCGTACTCCTCCTTGCTGGCGAACAGCGGCGGCTCGCTGGCATAGGTAGCAGTGGCGGCGTACTTGTCCAGCGCAGCGGCCACCTCGGTGAGCACAAATTCCTTGTCGGCATACAACGCAGCGCCCAGCGCCACATACAGCAGACTGTTTTCCGGGCAGATGCCGGTCACGTTCAGCGCTTCGTCAAAGCTCTTGCGCAGCACGGTGCTGAAGGTAAGCGGGCCGCCCAGATAAAGGATATTGCCCTTGATGGGACGTCCCTGTGCCAGACCGGCGATGGTCTGGTTGACCACGGCCTTATAGATGCTGGCGGCGATATCCTCGGTACGGGCACCCTGATTGATCAGCGGCTGCACGTCACTTTTTGCAAACACGCCGCAGCGGGAAGCGATGGTATAGGTGCGCTGCGCCTGCTCGGCAGCCTTGTTCATTTCCTCGGCGCTCATCTTCAGCAGAGTGGCCATCTGGTCGATGAAAGCACCGGTGCCGCCGGCACAGCTGCCGTTCATGCGCACCTCGGTGCCGTTGGTCAAAAACAGGATCTTGGCATCCTCGCCGCCCAGCTCAATGACACAATCAGTCTTTGGCATAAAGCGCTTGACCGCCACGCGGGTGGAGAATACCTCCTGCACAAAGGGCACACCGCAGCTGTCGGCCAAGCCCATACCGGCAGAGCCGGAGATGCTGAGCAGCGCCTTGCGGCCATGCAGATGCTCGGCATCAATGCGCCGCAGCAGCTCCTGCGCCTTTTCCAGAATATGACTATAATGTCGTTCGTATGTAGAATACAGCAGTTCATCATGCTCGTCCAACACCACGCACTTGATGGTGGTGCTACCGATGTCAAGACCTACTCTCACCTTGTTTTTCCTCCTAAGGACAAATAACCGGAGCATAACGCCCCGGCTGCTATGGCAAACAAGCCGTTATGCGGCAAAGACCCGCAACGGCAGCTTTCTCTTTTCAGCAGCGCGCATTGCGCAGCTACGCTGTTTTCAAGCAGCATTCGCTATAAAAAATGCAGCAAATGCGTTTTTGCATACACTATTATTATAATCCAATCGCGGGCGGCATTCAATCCATATTGTCTATTTTACACGAAAAAAATAGTATTTTTTGCTCAAAAGGCTGAACTTTTTGTGAACAAGTGTCTTTTTTCCCCGCAAAAAAGCCGCCGCATAGAGTTTGTGCGGCGGCCTTGTACCGACGGGATATTTTGAATGGTTTCCACGTGCGCTTTGGCTATTTCGGGCGGGAATCCCCCTCTACGCCCCACGCGTAAAAGTGCCTTTGGAGCGCTCCGTTTTCCTTACCGGTTCACGAAATTCAGCACCAGAACCAGCAGCAGCATGTGCACGGGGTAAAAGGCGTAGCAGGCATACTGGAAGGGCTTGTTGTGGTAGCCCTGCCGCCCGCGGTACAGCCAGATGGGCACCAGTGCCAGCAGCGCCAGCCCCTGCTGGCAAAGCTCAAAGTCCATGCCGAAGAGCTGAATGGGGTACATAAGCCCGCCCAGCAGCTCCACGTTGACCCAGTACAGCGCTGCCAGCTGCCCCAGCAGACACCACCACTTGCGTCCATGGAAGAAGTAGAAGATGAACACGGTCAGCACACCGGCACCGTAGTAGTCCACCATGCCCAGCGTGCCCAGCACCGCACCCGCCGCCACCACAAGGGCGGATACCAGCAGATACGCCCATGTTTTCTGCTTTTTGTGCACGGTTTCCATCAAGTGGATGCCCAGAATGCCCAGCAGCAGCGTCCAGATGACGTTCTGGTGCACCGGGTAGAACCATGTGCCGCCGTACATCAAATCGAAGGGCACCTCCGAAAGCAGGGCAAACAGCAGCAGACGCAGGGTGTATTTTTTCAGGTCATGGGTGTGGAAATAGCCCTCCACCGCCATAAAGGCAAAGATGGGAAACGCCACCCGCCCGGCACAGGTCAGCCATTCCTGCGCAGGCAGCAACGTCGCCCACAGGTGGTCCATCAGCATCAGCGCCATGGCAAGGATATGAAGGGCCGCTGCGCTCAGGTCAAAGCGGGTCGCAGCAGTGGAACGGATCGGTTTGGTTGACATACTCGCACCTCGTCTTTTGTCGAAATTCAGTTCCTTTATCTGGAATACGAACGAGCCCCGCAAAGAATTGCAGCCCCGGCAGTTCTTTTCCCACCGGGGCTGCATCCATGCTTTATTTTTTCTGCTGCGAACACCCCAGAAGCAAAAAAGTAGCACCAAGGCAGCGCCATGCCACTGTCGCAGCGTGATCCCCTCCGGTAACAAAGTTCAGCGCCGCAGCAAGAAAAAACAGCAGTCCACCGAGATAAAACAGTTTATACTTTTTCATAGCTCATACCTCCGGTTCGGTTTTCCCACCGGCTATTTTGGATACGGCAAGCGCAGGGGCGGCTGCCATTTTTTGTGTGCACAGGGGCGCAAAGCGCCCGCCCGGCACGCAGAAGGTGTGCGCCCGCAAAATCTGCGGGGCAAAATCATGAAGGGTGGCTTGCCTGCCTGCCCATGGAGACGTAAGCACAAAAGCAGGAATGCGGGAAGGAGCAAGGGACGGTTTCGGCGAAAAAGCGTCTGGCGGTGGCGGAAAAGCCGAACGCAAGATTTTTTCATAATAGCTGGCTCGTAAGGTGAGCCGTACCAAAACTTCCTTGCGGAAATGTGCAGCGTTATAGTTCATCTGCACCTGAACCGGCAGCTGTGCACCCGGCGCTTGCCGCACCCAAAATAGCCGGTGGAGCGTTTATTTAGTTTTTGGCGTTTTCCAGATAGATTTCAAAGGCTTCGGCAAAGCTGGCATTTACATCAAAGGGAACAGTGTAGTCCACCTTGGAGGTCACAAGGCAGAGGTCCAGCCGGTTGGAGGTTTCGTCTGCCTGCCGGTTCAGCTTGCTCAGCGCGGCATGGATGACCTTGCGGTCGTAGTTGATGGTGGTCACTCGCTTCACATCGCAGCAGTAGGAGATCTGGTTGCCCTCAGCGTTGAAGCGGTAGCCGGTGCCCCCGCCGGAGAGCAACTGCTCAGAACTGCGCAGGTCGTTCATCCGTTTGAAGGTGCGGGCAATGCTCTGCCGCGCGGCATTCAGGCTGACCTCGCTGTCCATATCCATGTCCAGTGCATCCTTTGCCTTGCGGATGGCGGCAAACAGGCGGCTTTTTTCCTCCAGCAGATAGAGCATGAACCGGGCAACGTCGGTGATCTGCTCTGCATATTCGGTCTGTGCCACGTCCATAACGGTCTCGTCCTCGGCCTCGGGCATCACCTTATGGCGCAGATAGGTGTTGGCCACCTTGGTCACGTTGGCATCGCAGTCCAGAATGCCCTGCGCCTCGTCCAGCAGAGACTGGAGCTTGTTCTGGTAGCGGAATGCTTCCTTCAGGTTCATAGTCGTTCCCTCCATCTTGTTTTTTCTGCTTTCAGCTTACCACAGACTGCCCGCCCGCGCAAGCCTTCCGGTAAAATGAGCAAAACGCCCGCCCCGGCATGACCGGGACGGGCGCTTTGCATTTGCTGTGACACTTATTGGGATAAGAGATTGGCATTACTCAGCCGGCCACGCGCTCGGTGCGGCCTGCCTCCAGCATATAGCGCAGGAAGCCGGTCACGTCGGCAGGGTCGGTCACGGTGAGGTCAAAGCCCTTCTTGGGGGCAGTGTCCATCATCTGCAGCATGGAGCGTGCGGTAGTGTCCTTTTTCAGGTCGCAGGTCTTGCCGTTGTCCAGATGCAGCAGCACGCTGCCGTGGCTGGCAGAAAGCTGGCGCATGAAACGTTCCTTATCAAAATACTCGATACGAAGCATAGGAATACCTCCTTGATAAAATGGTTTATGTTACACTTGCCGTCCAGTCCTCTTCAGACAGGCGACGGGAGAATGGCAGTTTTGCCCGGCGGGGAATGCTTACACAGCTTGCGTCCCGGCTGCCTTGGTGCTATACTGAGCTTGGAAGCTCTGATAGGATAATACCACAAAACAATCGCAAATTATAGAACAGAACCGCATAGTATATGCAACAAAACCGGCATTGACAAAAAACATTCAAAGTATTGCGGAAAGGATTTGGTGAATATGGCATATCAGACAAGCTGTGCCTCTTATACCAGCGGGCGGGTGGGGCTGTCCAGCGCTACTGCCGTGGTGGCGGATGCCGCCGGGCGGGAGCAGACCCAGCACGGCAGCCCGCTGTTCCCTATCGCCTGCTATGCCGAGGATCTTTCCTGTTTTTCGGTGGCGTGGCACTGGCACGAGGAATTTGAGTTTATTCTGGCGGCACTAGGGCCCATCCATGTGGATGTGAACAAGACCCGGCTGACTTTGCAGACCGGGCAGGGGGTGTTCATCAACTCCGGGGCGCTGCACGCGGTAGAGCCTGCCGAGGGCAGGGCGCTGCTGCACTCCGGCGTGTTCCAGCCCCGGCTTGTCGGCGGCATGGACACCGTATTCTGGCAAAAACTCATCCGTCCGCTCTTGCAGCCCGGCACACCGCCCTTCTTTTTGCTGGACGAGGCCGTGCCATGGCAGCGGCAGGTGCTGCTCTGCCTGCGGGAGGCGTGGAAGGGCGTGGCGGACGAGCCCTTTGACTACGAGAACCGGGTGCGCTACCACCTTACTGCCGCCCTGCGGCTGCTCATTACCCAATGCGTCAGCGGCAAGGTGAAGGTATCGGAGCAGGAGCAGATTGCCTCGGAGCGGATGAAGCAGATGCTGCGCTATGTAGAGGAGCACTACGCTGAGGAGCTGACCGTGGAAAAGCTGGCCGGCTGCGTCGCCCTGAGCGAAAGTGCCTGTCTGCGCAGCTTCCGGCAGTTTTTGGGTATCACGCCCATCCAGTACGTCAAGCAGTTCCGGGTGGAAAAAGCCGCCGAGCTGCTGCGCTCCACCCGGCTCAAGACCGGCGAGGTGGGGCTGGAATGCGGTTTTTCGGACGCGAGCTACTTTATCAAGACCTTCCGGGAGATCAAGCACTGCACCCCTCGGGAGTACCGTATCCGCTTCTGCTGAGCAAAAAGTAAAAAATGCCGGGCAGCTGCAAGCTGCCCGGCATTGCATTATAAAATTTCCCCCTGCCAGCGCTCCGGCGGGATGGCCGGCTCGGTGACAAAGGCTTCGGGATTCGGGGCAAGAACATGGCGGGTGACCCGGAAAAGCCCCTCGGCGTCGCACAAAATGCAGCTTGCATCGCCAAATTTTGTATTCCGGGCTGCGCCGCAGTCCAGATATGCCTGCTCCAGCTTGACGAAATCCTCCGAGATGTGCGGCTGCTGTGCGTTGTAGTGGCGGCGCATATAGACGGTGTGCTGCGCCCCGGCTTCGTCCACCACGGTCATCTGCATGGGCTTGTCGGTCAGGCGGTTCGGCACGTTCAGTACCTCCTCCACACTATGGATAAAGGTGTTGCGGGCGTGGGTGACCCCCAGCAGCAGCACTTTGCCGTGGGCTGCCCGCAGCCGGTCGTAGCAGCCGCCGGGAGTGCAGGGGGTGTTGGCGTCCAACTCCCCTTCCAGATACGCAGCCGCCCCCTTGCCGTAAGCCGCCATGCTGTGGGTGGGGTGCAGCGAGCGCACCACCCCGGGGCGCTGCCGGAACAGCTCCGGCAGAATGCCCACACAGCACGGGCTGCGGCGCACATCGAACACCCGGTTTTCCTCGTTGATGAACCGCCATGTGTGGGTGGGCAGCAGCAGCAAGCCCTCCGCAAAAAACTCCATCAATGCGTCCAGAACCGTGTCTGCGCCGCCCTCCACCGGGCCGATGGACTTCATGGAGGAATGGATCAGGATGGTCTCGTTGCCTGTCAGCCCCATCGCGGCAAGGTCGTGCTTGAGGTCAGCCTTTGTGTATGCCATGTCGTTTCTCCTTTTCGGGCATTTTGTCTGTACCCAGTTTACCGCCTTTTGTGCGGCAAAGCAAGCACGCACGCAAAAAAGGCAAACACCCTGTTGTATTTGCCGGAGACGAGCCGGTATCTGCGGGGTGTGTGCCCTTGCAGCTTTTTTAGTAAAATCCTGTATACAGCATATCATCTCGCAGCGTTACCGCGAAACAAGCACAGCGCCTTGCAATTATAGCAATTTGACAGTTGTTTCCTGTTTTCTTTGTGCATTTGGTACAACAGTCACTTGATTGCGGCATTTCATCAGCACTTTTCCTGCATTACAAAATGGTATATCCGTTTTTCCGTTTCAGGAACAGCTCTCTGTGTGTACGCGAGCACTTGTATACAAGTATTCAAATAAAGTTCCGTTCCAGCATTGACATTCGGTTGCCGCAACGGTACAATGATACTAAGATCATATTTACCGGATAAATGGAGAACAACTATGGCTACATTACAGCACACTGATGAGCTCTATCATATTCTCGAGGACGAGATCTGCGCGTTGAAGATCCTGCCCGGGGAAGCGCTGAGCGAAAACCAGCTGTGCAAGCGGTTCGGCGTTTCCCGCACTCCTATCCGCAGCGTTTTGCAGCGGCTGGAGCAGAACCGCTTTGTGCAGATCATTCCCTGCAAGGGCACCATTGTTACCGCCATCGACACCGGCGTGGTGGACCAGCTCATCTTCCAGCGTGTTGCAGTGGAGGGCATGGTGTTCCGGGACTTTGTGCAGAGCTGCTCGCCCATGGAGATCCTTGCGGTAGAACACCTTTATAATATGCTGCTGGAAGCCGCTGCAGGGCGCAGCGACCCGGAGAACTTTGATTTCAACCACTTCCTCAGCTGCGACCTTGCCATGCACGAGTACTGGTTCCACAAGACCAGCAAGGAGTACCTCTGGGAGCAGATGACCCGTCCGCAGGCAGACTATTCCCGCTTTATCCGTCTGGACATCGTGGGTGCACGCAACGTGTCCAGCGTCGTCAGCGAGCACGCTGAGATGCTGCGCATCCTGCGTGAGAAGGATCTGGACGCCATCGAGCCGCTGATGCGCACCCACCTGTACGGCGGTGTGAGCCGTATGGGCAGCAAGATCTACTCGGACGAATACCGCGGCTACTTCAAGCTGCCGGAGAACAAAAAATAAAGAAGGCCGCCGCACAGGAAACTGTGCAGCGGCCTTTTTCTGGTTGCGCCAGCAGGAGTCGAACCTACGATGGGGGAGTCAAAGTCCCCTGCCTTACCGCTTGGCGATGGCGCATCATGCAAAACAGTATAGCATATTTTCCGCTGTTCCACAAGAGGTGCGCCGCATTTTTGCGGCTTTTTCTGTGCGCTGTCTGCCGCACTTGCGGCGGTTTGGGTCGGTTTTTGGGCTTTGCGGCCGGGACCCTGCGTTTTCCATATCCTTCCATGTTTTTACGAAAGGCAAGTTTTGCGGGATGCGTTTTTCAAAAAACACAGTCCGCAGGGGGCACAAGATTCATATTGCAAAGGTGAAATTTATTTTTTCCTGATTTTTCTTATTATTTTCTCAAAAGACTGTATTTTTTGTTGCGGTTCTGGTACACTGGATGTGATAAAAATAAGTTGAAGAAACTACGCCGATGTCCGGGCTGTCCCCGGGCGGGGCAGTGTCTCCATCTTTGTGAAGGAAAGCGAGGGATCTCATGAAAAAATTCCTGAAAACGCTGGTGGTCGGGCTTTGCCTGTTCACGCTGCTGTGCTGCGCACTGCCGGCTGCATTTGCCGCCGACAAAACTTCAGGGAGCAAAAAGGAAGAGAACGTGTACGCCATTGGTATGGATGCCCAGGGCGGCATCTGCTCCACCGTGGTAACCTACACGAACCTGTCCGGCAAACTGGAGAGCACGCCCGAGCAGCCTACCATGACGGGCTACACCTTTGACGGCTGGTACACTGAGCCGGTGGGCGGCAGCAAGGTGACCACCTCCACCGTGTTCACCTCCGACGCCACCATCTACGCCCACTGGACTGCCAAGGTCGGTACTTCTACCGTGCCGCAGCCCACCACCCAGCCTGCCGCCACCCAGTGGCAAAAGTATGTAGGGCCTGCACTTGTGGCCGGTGCCCTGCTTACTACCCTGCTGGTCGCCACCATGTTCTGAACACTGCTGTAAACACAATGACACCATTGAAGAAAGGGATCTTACCATGACTACTTCTACCATGAAAATGCCCGCCAGCTATTCCGCTATCGAAGCCGAGGAGATGACCTATCTGGACGGCGGCGCCAGCAACGCTTATCAGTCCTTCCTGGACATCGGCAAGGTGTTCAACTACATTGCCCGCATCTTCTCCGGTGCAAGCTCCATCATCAACAACGTTAACGTCATCTACCAGTCCTTTGTATCGCTGAACAGCCTGCTGGGCAGCTTCGGCAAGTAAAAGCATCACCCCAAAGTTCAGATCCGGGAGCCGCGCTTTTTTCGAAAAGTGCGGCTCCCGTTTTTCGTACACGCTGTAATTCAGTGCATTACTGCGCAGCACTTCACGTTCCAGAATTGTGAACAAACTTTTTAAGCTTTTGGGGGGTCAGTGGCCGTTTTTTGGGCTTTTTCTATATAAAAAGCAAAAAAATGCGATATTTTTTCGGCTTTATCTCTTGATTTTGTGTCTGATTTGTTATATTGTTGTTACATGGAATGTGCTAAACTAAGATAGTTTATAAAAGGTCTCTCCCGCTGCGCAAATTGCGTGGCAACAAGTGAATTATCAGGCATTTCCTTTAAGTTGTTTCGGTATTTTCGAAATAATTTTCGTTATCTTTACATTCGGGAGTTTGTACGCAAATGGCAGATCGTGAACTGCGGCGGATGCACCGCGCTGAACTGATAGAGATCATCTATGCGCTGAAGCAGAGCGAGGACCAGCTCAAGGCGCAGAACGCCGCGCTTACCGCGCAGCTGCAGGACCGGCAGCTCCGGCTGGAAAGCGCCGGTTCCATCGCGCAGGCCGCGCTGGAGCTGAACAACGTGTTCGCCGCCGCGCAGGCCGCCGCCGATGACTATCTGCACTCGGTGCAGGCCAGTCTTGCGGACACCAACGCCACCGCCGCCAATACCCTTTCGCAGGCGCGCAGCGAGGCCAAGCGCATTCTGGAGCAGGCACAGGCAGACGCCGACAGCCTGAAAGCGCAGGCACAGCAGGAATGCGACGCCATGACCGCCGCCGCCGCGCAAAAACGCACCCAGACCGAGGCCGACTGCAAGGCCATGGTAGAGCGCGCCGAGCAGGAGGTGCAGCAGCGCTGGCAGGCATTTGACCACAAGGCCAACGAGCTGCTGGACCAGTATCGCAGCACAGACGGCCTGCCTTCGGAGGAAACATGAAAAAACGCGATATCCGGTTTGCTTCCATCCCTTCCACCGAGGAAGTGGCCGCAGAACGTGAGCGTCTTGCGTACCAGAGCCGCTACCAGCGGGTGCTGCGCAGTACGATCTATATTCTGGTGGTGGTGGCCGCAGTAGCCGTGCTGCTGGCTACGCTGTTTCTGCCGGTGCTTCAGGTCTCCGGCGACAGCATGTACCCTACATTAAATGATAAAGACATTATCCTGCTGGTAAAATCCAACCACATTGAAAACGGCGAGCTGTGCGGGTTTTACTGGCAGAACAAGCTGCTGCTCAAGCGCATCATCGGGCAGCCCGGTGATGTGATCGATATGGACGTGAACGGCGTAGTCTCGGTAAACGGCGTGGCGCTGGACGAACCCTATGTGGACGCGCTGACCGTGGGCGAATGCGACATCCGGTTCCCCTATCAGGTGCCGGAAAACCGCTACTTCGTGCTGGGCGACCACCGTGCCACCTCCATCGACAGCCGCAGCAGCGTGATAGGCTGCGTTGAAAAAAGCCAGATCGTGGGCAGGGTTTTCCTGAGGATATGGCCCTTGTCCAGCTTCTCGTTGATCCATTGACCCCGGGAGGAGGTATTTCGTTATGAACGACATTCTTAAAACGTACATGGAGCGGTTCCGCGAGAACCGGCACACCCTGCGGCGCTACACCGCGTTTGTGCTGGCACTTGCCATGATCACCACCCTGTTCGTAAACTGGCAGCTGCATGGCGTGGGCATCTCGATGACCGCGCAGTACCAGTGCGGCGAGGAGGAGCACACCCACACCGCGGATTGCTACACCAAGGTGCTGACCTGCGGTTACGAGGAAGGCGAGCTTGAAAATGCGGACGAGGTGGCCGCCGCCGCTGCTGCGACCAGCCAGCCCACCATTGAAGAAGAGCCCATGCCGCTGTCGCTGGAGCCGCAGATCGAGTTTGTGCCCCACGAGCACACCGACGACTGCTACACCGAGGTGCAGACCCTGACCTGCATGGAAGAAGAGCACGTCCACGGTGACGACTGCTTCGACCCCGAGGACGGCAGCCTGATCTGCGACAAATTTGAGCATACCCACGACGAAAGCTGCTACATCACCGAGTATGAGCTGACCTGCGGCTTAGAGGAGGGCGAGCTTGTGGAGCAGGTGGTGGAGCCCACCCAGAGCGCCGCACTGGCAGCTATGGCTGTGGCTGAGCCCGTGGCGCTGGAGCCGGCGGTGGACACCGTGGAGCCCATCTACCACCATCACACCGATGCCTGCTACGAGGAAGTGCTCACCTGCCCCCTGCCGGAGCACCACCACACCGTTGCCTGCCTGAGCGACACTTCTGCCGACCTTGAGACCCCCGAGGAGTGGCAGGCCGCCAACGCCGAGGCCGTGATGACCGGCAACTGGGACGAGGACCTGCTCAGCGTGGCAAAGACCCAGCTGGGCTACGAGCAGAGCGAGAAAAACTTCGAGATCGACCCCGCGGACGGCGTGACCCTGCGCTACTACTCCCGCTACGGCCAGTCTTACGGCAACCCCTACGGCGAGTGGGACGTGATGTTCCTCTCCTACTGCCTGAAGTACGCCGGTATCCCCCAGAGCGCCATCCCGCAGGAGGCCAGCGTGCTTGCCCTGCGCAGCTCCATGAGCGACATGGACTGGCTGCTGGACGGCGAGGACGGCAGCGCCGCCAATGTGGGCGACATCGTTATTTATAATAAGTACGTCACCCGCACTGTGGCTGTGGACAGCAGCGCCGATGGCGCAGCGGACGGTCTGGACGACCAGTTCAGCATGGACACCGATTTCGAGAACGGCGCAGAGCTTGAAACTTCCGGCGCTTCTGCGTTGGATGCAGCCCCTGCTGCCGAGGACACCCCTGCTGCCGAGGACACCCCTGCCGCCGACAGCGTGATCACCCCCGATCTCCCCGACACCGCTAACCCGGAACAGCCCGCCGCAAAGCCGGTGGACAGCACCAGTACCTCTGCATCCGGCGCGGACACCCTTATCCCCAGCGTGGTGTCCCCCGCTGCCGAGCCGCAGACCACTACCGTGACTGACGCTCAGCCCGTGGAGACCGTGGGCATCGTGAGCGAGACGGACGACGACACGCTTACCGTTATTTCCGGCGATGTGGACGGCAAGGTTGCCGAAGTTACCCTTTCCAACGCCGAGGTACTGGGCGTGGTGAGCGTTGCCTATGCGCAGTACGCCGACGAGATGCTCTCCTCTGCCGTTGACGGCGCCCTGCAAGCACCCGATATGCTTACGCTGGCGGGTGAGCCCATGACTGCAAGCACCACGGCCACGTTGAACGATAACTGGATCACCGGCATTACGATCAAGCTCAACGGCCAAACCTACACGGTCAAGGGCACTCCCACCACCGATGCCCCTACACTGCCCAAGGATGTTTCCGTTACCGTCAATGACAATGTCTCCTTGCATTATGGCTTTGACATTCCCGATGGGAGCGCCAAGGGTGTAAGCACCCTGACCTACAAGCTCCCCAGCCATCTTATTCCGCTTAAAAACGTTGCAAGCGGATATCTGACTAACGGTCAAAACGAAACCATTGGTAATATTACCGTAGACACAAACGGTCTTGCTACCCTCACCTTTAACAAACCGCTGAGCGGACAGACCAGCGGCACATTTTACGTTGATTGCCGCGTAAGCGAAACATCGACCTCAACTGAAAATAAGATCAGATTCCCCGGAACCAACCATACTGTTGAGATCAAAAAGCAGACGGACGTTAAAGTTAAAAAAGAGATCGTAAAGAACGCCAGCGGCTCTGAGTATACGCTGCAATCTGACGGTACCTATAAGGTGCACTACAAAGTTACCGTAAGCACGAAAAACGGCAGCGGCGAGACGATCGATCTGGTAGATAAGATCACCGAGATCAATAATATTTCGGATGTCAAGTATCAGGATGTCAAGCTGTACAAGAACGGTAGCACTACACCGTACAGCGATTGCAAAGTGACTACGTCTAACGAAAACGGCCGTCCTGCAATCAAGATCACAACAGCCGACGGCAGCAAGCTGCCCGCGCTGAACGCCGGTGAGTATTATACACTGGACTATGATCTTGAGTTCAAGAAAACCAAGCAGGACTGGGGTAATATTAAAAATACCGCTTTTGCCAATGGCGAGAGCAACGGTAAAGAAATCAGTTTCCAAAACGAGCTGCAAAAATATGGCAGCTATGACCCAAAAACAAGAGAAATCACTTGGACGATCGAGATTTACCCCAACGGCAACACGCTGGCCGGGCTTGAATTGAATGATACCCTGCCTACCGGAACTGAAATGACCGGCAAATTCATCATCAAGGACAAGGACGGCAAAAAGCTTGTTAACAAAACTGCTTTTGAAATTGGTAAAAACAAATTCACCTACACCTTCCCGAATGATTCTCCCTTCAACGACCCGAATGCAAATTCCAAGTATACAGTAACCTATACCACAACTGCCCCGGCTGACTTTGCAACGAACCCCACTGTAAGCAACACTGCAACGATCAAACTCAATGGGGGCAAGAAGTGGGAAGGCACGGGCTCTGCCGGCTACAACAAAGGCAGCGAGGTCGTCAGCAAAACAACTAAATCTGGTAATAATGAATCCACCCTGACCACTTCCGATCTGGATACCACAACCGGGCTCTTTACGCTGCCTTGGAAGTTGGAAGTTCAGCTGCCCGATAATGAAGTCGCAAACAAGGTCGAGATTCAGGATACCATCAAAAAGCCCGAAAACGGCGACCATTATGCCGTCAAGAGCGAGTTGGAAGCAGACATCAAGGCTAACTTGCTGGTGTTTGTGGGAGAAAATTCCTACGGCTACAATGATCTGTTGGCTGCCGGTCTTAAACTTACTATCCATTATTACGCGGGAAAAGATTGTAAGGATGAGTACACTTCCCCGAACGATAACGACACAGTTCGCTCTTTCAAGCTGACGTTTGAAAAGACCGGTACGTTCGATCTGGATGAGGTCGTGATCTCCGAGTACTCTACCAAGGCATCGTATGATAAAACTGCGCTGAAGCCCGGTGACAAGATTGAATTCCAGAATAAGGGCAAAGGCAAGACCGCCACGTACTATTTTACCGTGCCCGCCGATAACAGCATGGGGCTTGTTAAAACGTCCTCTAATACGGCCGGCGGTACGAATAGTGAAGGCTCTTATAGCGCCAACGATGTCACTGTAGAAAAAGGCAACGGCTATACAGATTTTAATGGCGTCAAGCACGAGGGCACCTATATCTACTACCAGTTGGAGCTTACTCCCGGCGACCTGACAAAATGGACAGCCACCACCGTCACCGATACCCTGCAGGACGGCCTGACCTATGTTAAAGACTCTGCCTATGTAGTAGTGCGCCGTGGTGCTGAAGATATGTACACCACTGGCAATACATGGCGGCAATACATGTCCGATGCACAATGGTATAAAAATGGCGATGAACAGCCCCAGATTCAAGGAAACCTTTCAACCGCTGACTTCTTCAGCGTCCAGCAGAACGGCCAGAAGTTGACATTTGGTCTTACTGGTAATTTCAAGTATCTGAAATACCCCGACCCGCAGCTTGTCGACCGCATCCTGATCCGTTTTGCTGCAAAAGTGGATGATAGCATCTGGGATCCTACCCAGCAGGTGCAGACCGTATATTTCAGCAACTCTGCAAAATGGGGAGAGTATAGCTCTACCACCAAAACTGAGGTCAAGCATGAATCCCAGATCATAAGCAAGAAAGGACAGTATGATAATTCTACCGGCTATGTACGGTACTCTGTTGTCATCAACCCCGACAAGCTGAAGCTTGGCACCCACAAGATGATCGAGCTGGTAGACGATATGCACCCCGATGGCAACGAATCAAATACCGCCGCGCTGGTACGCTCTACGGTCAAGTTGTACAGCTATGACCCAACCGCTCCCGATAAGAAGGGCGCAGAGATCGCCGATGGTGTATATACTGTGGACTATAAGGAGACCCAAAAAAATCAGCGCAACCATTATATCCTTACCGTCAGCGTCCCGAACGGTTATGCCTATGTTCTGGAGTATGCTTACAGGAACACTTCTAAAACCGAGTACCGCATGAAAAACACCGCCGAGCTTTGTGGTAAAACGCTCGAGGAGATTTCCACAAAGACGCAGGCTACAAGCGCCGGAGGTACCGCTGATTCTGCCGGACTGCATCTGTATAAGGTTGATAGTCGCGATGCCCGAAAGCTGCTGCCCGGTGCAACGTTCAAGCTGCAATGGTTTAACATCGGCAGCGGTGAGTACGAGGACGTCCAGACTGTAACAACTGACGAGAGCGGTAAGATCGACCTGACCTTCTCCGAAGCTGCCGGTTTAAAGCCAGGTGAGGACGCAACCGGTGCTGTGTACCGCCCCCACAATTACCTTTACAAGCTGACCGAAAAACAGGCACCGGATGGCTACCGCACGGATACAGATTGGGCGCATTACTTCATCTGGATATCTGATTCCACCTCGGATGACGTTGCCTACAAAACCGCTGTCGGCAGTTACGGTGAATCTAACACCGGCGTAGCCCAAGGTAACGTCAATGTCTACAAGGGTAGCGCTTCCATTGATCTGGAAGTGACCAACGAAAGCAACCGTCTTACCTTTGTAAAACAGTGGATCGACAAAGACGGCAAAGCCATTCCCAAAGACGCTAGCAGCCTGCCGGATAACATCCAGCTGGAACTCTGGTGCACCCCGACCAAGGGCGATCCCACCAACGCTGAAAAGGCTGACACCATCACGCTGGAAAAGGCGAAGAGCTGGACTTACAACTACCCGATCCCTGAAGCCCATAAAAACTGGTACTTCTACGTAAAGGAAGTTGCCACCAACAAAAATTACACGGTAAGCTACATTGGCAATGATGGTGTGCAGCATGGTACTATTACCATCATCAACACCGAGACGGATTCCTCCGGCTACGAGCTCCCCTCTACCGGCGGCACCGGTACACTCCCGTATACAGCCGTGGGCGGCACAATGATGCTGTCTGCGCTGGCATATAGTTTTATCCACCGCAAGCGCAGACGCGAAGGGAGGGCAGATGACTAAACTGCACTTCCCTGCCGGACGCCCGGAGCTTAAACCCCGCCCGCCCAGTGCAAAGTTTACGCGATAGACCGAACAAAACGACACCCCTCCCCCCCCCTGTGCAAAACGCAGGGGGCGGCAAGGGGCAGAAAAGAAAGGGGCTTTTCCATGAAAAAAGCAATGAAGAAACTCATGGCTGCACTGCTGGCAGTTGCTATGGTTTGCGCCATGGCGATTCCGGCGTTTGCAGCTGAGGGTGGTACTACTGCCGGTACTGGTAGCATTACCATCAATGGTACCATCGCGGGCCAGACCTATAAGATTTATCGTATCCTGAATCTGGAAGCCAACGAGGGCTTTACCGCCTATAAGTACACCATCAATGATGTTTGGGCAGACTTTGTTAATGAACACACTGATGTATTCACTGTCAAAAATGGCATTGTTACCTCTACCGCTACCAGCAATAGTGCCGAAGTTCAAGCCCTTGCAAATGCCGCTGGTAAGTATGCAGAGGACCACAATCCGACTGCTGACGGCACTGCAACTGCTGCTAACCCCACTGTAAGCAACCTGCCACTGGGCTATTATCTGGTTGTTTCTACTCCTGCTCTGTCTGCAAACTCCCTGTGCTCTCTGGGTACCACCAACCCGAACGTAACCATTAACGAAAAGAATGGCAAGCCCACCATCACCAAGCAGGTAGAGCACGCCGCCGGTTCTCCTGCTTCTGCTAATGATGCAACGGTCGGCGATACTGTAAAGTTCTATGTTACGATCGATGCTATTGATGGCAAGCCTGAGAACTACGTCATGCACGATAAGATGGACGAAGGTCTGACCTTCGATTCTAGCAGCGTTACCGTTAAGCGCGGCGAGGACATTCTGGTAAAAGGCACTGATTACGAGCTCAACACTTCTCCCGCAGACGGTGATACCTTTGATATCAAGTTCAATCACGTGAACACCAACGATGTTTTCACCGTCACATACTCTGCTGCCTTGAATGAGAAAGCCAAGGTCGGCACTGACGGCAACAAGAACGAGACCGTTTTGACCTATGGTGACAGCGGTAGAGTTACTGCCGAGTCTACCAAGACCTACACTTGGAGCTTCAACATCTTCAAGTACTTCATGGATGGCAATATAGAAAAAGGTCTGAAAGGTGCACAGTTCATTCTGTACCGTAAAGCCAACACCAACTCTGAGAGCGAAAACGAATATGCTGTGATGGACGCCAACGGTAAAATCAAGAGTTGGACCACTGGCGAAAGCAACGCTACCGTTCTCACCTCTCCTGCAAGCGGCAACCTCACCATGAGCGGTCTGGCAAACGGTACTTACTACCTGAAGGAAAAAGAAGCCCCGCAGGGTTACAACTCGCTGGAGAACCCCATTGAAATTATGATCACTGCTGAGAGCTGGACGACTTCGGGAACGCCGTCTGCAAAGATCGAGTACAAAACCAGCACAGCAGAGGGTGCTACTTTTGTGGAAGCAGCTGATGGTACTACTGTGAAGGTCGAGAACAAGACCGGCACTACCCTGCCCAGCACCGGCGGCATCGGCACCACCATCTTCTACGTTGTTGGCGGCGGCCTGATGGTTGCAGCAGCCATCCTGCTCATTACCAAAAAGCGCATGGAGAACCGCTAAGCTCTCCTTTCCCCCGGCACAGAGCGGGGCCGCAAGGCCCCCTGCTCTGATCCTGAAACTATAACGTTAGGGAGTAGCCCACGAAAAAGAACAAAAGCACCATTATATTGATCCTCGTCTTTTTCGTGGGTCTATCCGTGATGTTATACCCCACTATCAGCGATTACGTCAACCAGCGCAACCAGTCCCGCGCGGTGGCAAGCTACGCGCAGGACGTGGACAACATGACCGATGCGGATTACAGCGCCTACTTTGACGCCGCCGATGCCTTTAACGCACAGGTGGCCGCCAACGAAAACGCCCTTTACCGCCCGGATCAGCTTACCGGCTACAACGACACGCTGGATATTACCGGCACCGGCATTATGGGTTACATCACCATTTCCAAAATCGGCGTGGAGCTGCCCATCTACCACGGCACCAGCGACGGCGTATTGCAGATCGCCGCAGGCCACTTGGAGGGCACCAGCCTGCCGGTGGGCGGCGCGTCCACCCACGCGGTCATCTCGGCGCACCGCGGCCTGCCCAGCGCAAAGTTTACGCGATAGACCAAACAAAAACGACACCCCTTGCCCCCTGTGCAAAACGCAGGGGGGCGGCAAGGGGCAGAAAAGAAAGGGGCTTTTTTCATGAAAAAAGCAATGAAAAAACTCATGGCTGCGCTGCTGGCAGTTGCCATGGTGTGCGCCATGGCGATCCCGGCGTTTGCATACAACACTTGGGAGACTGAGGAGGACCTCAACCAACTCCACGGTTACAGCGCTTTCCAGATCTTCAAGGGTGTTATTAGTAAGGACAATGAGACGCTTTCCAACGTTGGGTGGGGCAGCAGCATCACTAAGCCTGACGAGTTTCTGGCGCAGTTGACGGCAGATCCTACCATCGGCGGTGAGTTTAAAACTAATTTCACTGCTCAGGACGTTCTTGCGGTTATCAGCAAATGGCATAATTCCGATGATTACAGCATCGCTTTTGCGCGCGTTGTATGCCACTATCTCTACCCGGATGCCAATGCAAACCCGAAACCCGTCATTACAGATCACACCGGTGGCATCAACATTCCAGAGTCAGGTTATTATCTGATCGTTGATACTACCTACTTTAACCTTCGCGATTTCTATCATGCCTACAATTCCTTCTTCCTGCTGAATGTTCCCCAAGCACCCTATGTCGTTTTAGTTAATCATAAGGTTGTAAAGCCCTATGTTGAGAAGGAAGTTTATGACGATCAGGATGGCACCAACGAAGCAGGTTTTGGTTCCAGCGCTGACCATGCGATCAACGAAGAGTTCCAGTTCAAGCTGATTGCTACCTTGCCCGCAAGCAGAGACAATGGCCGTGCTTACGATTACTATGACGAGTACGCTGTTTTGTTCAATGATACCTTGTCCAAGGGCATTACTTATGACAGACTCGATAGTGTAGTCATTGAATCCAAGGGCATTCCCTATGATATCACCGGCGATTCTTCGAAGTATACCATTGATACTACCGATCTTGAAAGTCATAACTATTTTGTGGTAGGCATTCCTGATGTCAAAACCTGTGTTGAAGATCCAAGGTTCAATTTGAATGACGGCGCTACTATTACGGTCACCTATACTGCACACCTGAACGACAAAGCCGCTGTCAATACTACAAGTGGCTCTACCGATAACAAAAACAAAGTACAGCTCCAGTACTCTAATAACCCCAGAAACAGCGCATACTGGGGCTTCACTCCCGAAAGCGAAGTCCGTGTGTACACCTACCAGCTGAACAACACCAAGTATCACGATGATGATAACGAGAACAACAAGCTGGAGGGCGCTGGCTTCCGTCTGTACAGCGGTGAAGCTTGCAATGATGAAGATGAGATCAAGCTCAAAAAGAATGCTGACGGCACTTACTCTCGCTACTTTGGAACTGAAGATGGCGAAGAAATGTTCTCTGACGACAAGGGCCAGTTTAACGTTAAGGGTCTGGACGCCGGTACTTACTACCTGAAGGAGACCACCCCTCCCACCGGTTACAGTGCCTGTGACAAAACTAAAATCGTCATTTCTGCAACGCACGACGAACACAATGTTAATCTGTCCGGTGAATCCAACCTGAATAATAAAATCATCAACAAAAAAGCCGGCGGCATTACCCTGCCCTCCACCGGCGGCATCGGCACTACCCTGTTCTATGTGGTCGGCGGCGGCCTGATGGTTGCGGCCATCGTTCTGCTGGTCACCAAGAAGCGCATGGAGAACAAGTAAGCTCCATTTCCCCCAAGAACCCGGAGCAAAGGGGCTGCAAGGCCCCCGCTCCTATCCTTATAACATTAGGGAGTAGCCCATGAAAAAGAACAAAAGCACCATCATCCTGATCCTCGTCTTTTTCGTGGGTCTATCCGTGATGTTATACCCCACCATCAGCGATTACGTCAACCAGCGCAACCAGTCCCGCGCGGTGGCAAGCTACGCGCAGGACGTGGACAACATGACCGATGCGGATTACAGCGCCTACTTTGACGCCGCCGATGCCTTTAACGCACAGGTGGCCGCCAACGAAAACGCCCTTTACCGCCCGGATCAGCTTACCGGCTACAACGACACGCTGGATATTACCGGCACCGGCATTATGGGTTACATCACCATTTCCAAAATCGGCGTGGAGCTGCCCATCTACCACGGCACCAGCGACGGCGTATTGCAGATCGCCGCAGGCCACTTGGAGGGCACCAGCCTGCCGGTGGGCGGCGCGTCCACCCACGCGGTCATCTCGGCGCACCGCGGCCTGCCCAGCGCAAAGCTGTTTACCAACCTCGACCAGCTGGAAGTGGGCGATACCTTTACCATCACCGTGCTGGATCGGGTGCTCACCTACGAGGTGGACAAAATTTCCATCGTGCTGCCCACCGAGACCGATGAGCTGAAGATCGCCGAAGGCAAGGACTACGTCACCCTGATGACCTGCACCCCCTACGGCATCAACACCCACCGCCTGCTGGTACGCGGCCGCCGCGTGGAGACCCCGGATCAGTACAAGCACCTCCGCGTTACCGCCGAAGCGCTTAAAATTGAACCCATTATTGTTGCGCCCATTATGGCGCTGCCCATGCTGCTGATCTTACTGATCGGTATGCTGATTTCTACACGCAAACCCAAGAAAACGAGAGGTGAAGAACATGAAAAGCATTGATTTGCGTCATCGTCTGGCGGCTGTGCTGCTGGCTATGTGCCTTGTGGTATGCTGCGCCCTGCCGGCGTTTGCCACCAGTGCCAACATTGTACTGGGGCGTCTGGGCTCGCTCCACGTCCGTCTGTACGACACCCACAACGATGTGCCCCTGCGCGGCGGCGAGCTTACCCTGTATCAGGTGGCCTCCGTCAAGCGCACCAACGGCAACCTGTACTTTGACTATACCGGCGATTTTACGGGCTGCGGTGTCGTGCTGGGCGATCTTTCCGACAGCACGCTGGCAGACCAGCTGGTAAAGTACCTGCCCGCTGTGCCCGCCATTGCCGCCCAGCAGGACGTGAACGAAGAGGGCTATGCCAACATTACCAAGCTGCCGCAGGGTCTGTACTTGGTCGTGCAGACCGAGGCCTCCCACGGCTACGAGGCCATCAAGCCCTTCCTTGTGTCCATCCCGCTGCCCGATGGCGACAACTGGATCTACGATGTGGACGCCACCCCCAAGGTAGGCGCTACCATCCCGGAAACGCCGGACACCCCCGACACCCCGGATGTGCCGGATACGCCCGACACACCGGACACCCCCGATCTCCCGGAGCAGCCGGATAACCCGGATACGCCGGTGAGCCCCGGCACACCGGATAACCCGGTAAGTCCCGGCACCCCGGACAACCCGGTAAGCCCCGAAAATCCGGATAACCCGGTCTCCCCTTCCACCCCCGATAAGCCTGTTCTGCCCCAGACCGGCCAGTTGAACTGGCCCGTGCCGGTGCTGGCCTGCAGCGGCGTGCTGCTGTTTGCCGCAGGCTGGGTGCTGAACCGTCAGGGCAAAAAGGAAAACTGACTTTGCACTCCTTTCTTTTCGGCACAGCGTGGCGTTGTGTACCGAATTTGCTCCCCCGCAAGGGGGAGCATTTTTTGTGCCCTTCCCCTGCCGGGCGCAGCACGATTTTGAATGCGCTCCGCATTGCTCTGCGCATAATCAGCGGAAAATATATTTTTTAATTTGCAATTCTGGAAAATCTGCGGATTTTCCAGAATTGCCTTTTCACGGGTGGGGTTTGGGCACGAACCCTCTCAGGCATCTCACTTTGCTCGATGCCAGCTCCCCCGAAGGGGGAGCTTTTTGGGTGGAGCTGGCGAACGCAGTGAGCCTGAGGG
>ENA-ORRQ01001128-ORRQ01001128.1-human-gut-metagenome-genome-assembly--contig:-NODE-1128-length-21772-cov-5.254593_pt1 | contig 21772 bp, 14 predicted proteins | sample MGYA00242177_ERZ509138 | MGnify/ENA primary metagenome ERZ509138 (study PRJEB26280, sample SAMEA2338628) | human gut metagenome | biome: human gut; feature: human-associated habitat; material: faeces... | reverse complement strand
CATGGGCGACCTCACCATGAACCACATCATCCCCGTGGCCACCCACTACCAGAGCCAGCTGCTCAAGAATGTGACCAATATGTATGAGGTGTTCTCCAAGGAGGAGGCCGACGCACTCACCGCGCGCAACAAGAAACTCATCAAGGAGATAGCCGAGCGCACCCAGGCCATAGAGACCGGCGTGGAGGAACTCGTAGACGCCCGCAAGGTGGCCAACAAGATAGAGGACGAGCGCTCCAAGGCTGTGGCATACCACGACACCGTGGCGCCCAAGATGGAGGAGATACGCTACCAGATAGACAAGCTCGAGCTGGTGGTAAGCGACGAACTCTGGACACTGCCCAAGTATCGCGAGATGCTCTTTCTGAGATAACAGACGCTTGGGGCCACAGCGCCCCAAGTCTTTATAACAAAAAAGCGGACCAAGACAGGTTGGATAACCATCTTGGTCCGCTTTGTTTATTGACGCTGTCAGCCTATCGCTGCATGTAGGTCTTGTGGAATGAGGTCTTGCCGTCTTCCTCTATCACTTTGACATCGAGCTTGCCGCCTTCGGCTTTGACCGAGACTATGGCTACATTGCTGTTGGTCAGTATGGGGAACTTCAGACGGGCATTGGGCTCGGTGTAGGCAAACTCGTGGAGGTGGCCGCAGAGCATCAGATCGACGTTGGCTTCGTTGAGCACGGGGATAAACTTCTCCCTGACCTCAATGTCGCCATGCCAGGCTTCCTTGTCATAACGGGGAGGGATGTGGCCCAGCACTACATGGAAGGGGGCACGCTTGTATTCGTCTGAAGCGATGACCTGGCGCAGCCATTCCACCTGTTCGTTGCGGTAGTTGTCATAGTCGGTGATGCCGGCATACTCGATGTCGTTGTCGGGTTTGTCCTCGCCGGTGTCGAGACAGATGAAGTACACGGGACCCTGACGGAAGGCGAAGTAGAGCTTGTCGTCGTTGGGGCGCACATAGCGCTGGAAGCGGTCGGCTATCTGTCCGCGGGTCTCGTGGTTGCCGCGTACATAGTAGAGAGGCTTCTCCGAGGCGAAGAGTTTGACGGCTTCGTCCATAAATCCGTTCCAGATCTTCTCTTCCTTGTCGAGGATTGACAGCATGTCGCCGTTGAAGAAGACGAGGTCCTTGTCCTTGTAGCCGGCATTACCGAGCAGACGCGCCATCACGTCGCTCTTGCCGTGGATGTCGTTGACCACGACAAAGGAGGTGCTCGCCTTGCGCTCATCGAGTGTGGTAAACGCCAGCGGAGCCTTCTTGTAGACCACCGTGGCTGCCACGTTGCCGTAGATGACCCTGTTGGCCTGATGGCTCAACACCTCCTGTGCATAGATGCGGTAACGATAGGTGGTGCCGGGTTTGAGTCCCTTGAGGGTGACGGCATGGATGCGGTCGGTGCGCTTGATGCCGATGTGGGTGTCATAATACCGGGGACGCGCCTGGGCATAGAACTCTATGCCGTCGTTGGGCAGCAGCTCTACCCAAGCTACCGACATGCTGTCGGTGGTCCACACGATGGTGGCCTCGGTTTCGCCTACGCTCTGTAAGTAAGGCCCGTGCAGAATCTTGATGGCGAATGTCTGAGCCGGCAGCAGGGTGAGTGCTGCCAGCATCATCAGTGTTTTAATGGTTTTTCTCATGATTGATATAGTTGTTACTTCTTTTTCTTCAGTTCACGGCTGAACGAGTAGGGGGCGTCGTTGGCGCTGGTGCCGCGCTGGTAGTTGGGCTTCTGGCTGAGGCTGAAGTCGATGTTGGCGCCGCCCATGAGTGTGGCGTGGTCTATGTAGTTGCGGGTGTAGTCGCTGCCGTTGATACGCATGCTGCTGATGTAGGGAGCGTCGGCACCGTTGCCATGGGCGTTGATGGTCACCTTGCGTCCGTTCTCCAGATTGAGCGTCACGCTGTCGAAGTAGGGCGTGCCCAGCACGTACTGGTCACTGGCAGGACATACGGGATAGAAGCCCAGAGCAGAGAATACGTACCATGCCGAGGTCTGTCCGTTGTCCTCGTCGCCACAGTAGCCGTCGGGGTTAGGCGTATAGAAGCGGTCCATCACCTCGCGCACGCGCTGCTGAGCCTTCCAGGGCTGGCCCGAGTAGTTGTAGAGATAGATCATGTGCTGGATGGGCTGGTTGCCGTGGGCGTAGTTGCCCATATTCATGACCTGCATCTCGCGTATCTCGTGGATGACAAAGCCGTAGTAGCTGTCGTCGAAGACGGGAGGTACGGTGAACACCGAGTCCATCATCTGGTTGAACGTGGCGTTGCCACCCATCAGGTCGATAAGTCCTTGCGGGTCGTGGAAGACGCTCCAGGTGTAGTGCCAGCTGTTGCCTTCGGTGAAGGCGTCACCCCACTTGAGCGGGTTGAAGGGTGCCTGGAACTCGCCGTTCTTCAACTTGCCGCGCATCAGACGGGTCTCGGGGTCGAATACCTTGCGGTAGTTCATGGCGCGCAGCTTGAATGGGCGCAGCTCCTTGTCCTTCTTGCCCAGTGCCTTGCCCATCTGGTAGATACACCAGTCGTCGTAGGCATACTCCAGGGTACGGGCCACATTCTCCTTGATGTTTACATCGTAGGGCACATAGCCCAGCTTGTTGTAGTATTCGTATCCGAGACGGCCGGTAGAGCTTATCTCTGGGTGAACTGCCTGGGTACCGTGTACCACAGCCTGCCACAGCGTCTCGGCGTCGGCAGTGCGCACTCCCTTGATGATGGCGTCGGCCACTACCGATGCCGAATTGTTGCCCACCATGCAGCCGCGGTGGCCGGGCGACGCCCATTCGGGCAGGAAGCCGCTCTCGCGGTAAGCATTGGCGAGACCTTCCTGCATCTTGGCGTTCTCTGAGGGGTAGAGCAGATTGAGCAGCGGGAAGAGCGAACGGAAGGTGTCCCAGAAGCCGGTGTCGGTGTACATATAGCCCTTCTCTACCTTGCCGTTGTAGGGGCTGTAGTGCATGGGCTGGCCGTCTACCACCTCCCAGAAGGCGCGGGGGAAGAGCACCGAGCGGTACAGACAGCTGTAGAAGGTGCGCAGGTGGTCCAGACTCTGGTCTTTGACCTCGACGCGACCCAGCACCTCGTTCCAGCGCTGGCGTCCGGCCTTGCACACATCGTCGAACGAGCGGTTGCCAATCTCTCCGAGGTTGACTTCAGCCTGCTCGGCGCTGATGAATGATGATGCCACGCGAGCATTGACCACCTCTCCCTTGCGGGTCTTGAAGCCTATGATGGCTCCGGCATGGTCGTTGGCAGTCTCGGCGATGCCGCGGCTGATTACGCCCTTGTCTACGGTGGCGGTATAGGTGAAGTCCTTGTCAAAGGTGATGACAAAGTAATTGCGGAAGCCCTCGGGCACACCGCCGTGGTTGAAGGTGGTATAGCCCACTATCTTGCGCTCCTGGGGCAGTATCTTCACGTAAGAGCCGTTGTGGTAGGCGTCGACCACCACGAAGGCTGAGTCGGTCTCGGGGAATGTGAAGCGGAAACTGGCGGCACGCTCGGTGGGCGCAATCTCTGTCACCACGTCGTAGTCGGCCAGATAGGCGCGATAGTAGTAGGGCAGTGCCTTCTCGGCCTTGTGGGAGAACCAGCTGGCGCGCTGCTCCTCGTCGAAGATGGCGCGTCCGGTGACGGGCATCAGCGAGAACATGCCGTAGTCATTGATCCACGGACTGGGCTGGTGGGTCTGCTTGAAGCCACGGATTTTGTTGGCTGAGTAGGTGTAGGTCCAGCCGTCGCCGTTCTTTCCGGTCTGAGGCACCCAGAAGTTCATGCCCCAAGGCATGGCTATCGCGGGATAGGTGTTGCCGGTAGATATCTCGTAGGACGATGCCGTGCCTACCAGCGTGCTTACATAATCTACGGGTTCGGTCTTGCTCCCGGCGTAGGCCATCATGGCCATACCTGCCGACAGCACTACTGTGCAAAGGGTTCTTAGCTTGTTCATTTTGTTTGGCTTGTTTGTATTGTTTCTTGTTATTGTTGTCTTCACCTTATGCTGATGAGGTCCGGCAGCTGGCGCTGTCGGAAAAATCATCTACAAAGTTACGCATAACCAATCATTTTGCAAAACAAATCGCATCATATTTGTTAAAAATATGTATGCGTGCGCGTGTTATGGAAGCCATCTTCATCCCCATTTCTACCATTGCCGCCGCTATCGCATCCCCCGTTGCTGTCGCCCCGTCCTTTGCTATTCGCACCCCATCCCTCGCCGACCGCACCCCATCCCTCGCCGTCCGCATCCCATCCCTCGCCACCCTCGCCGCATCCCTCGCAATCTGCGTCGCGATGGCCGAAAAGTTGTTTCGGCAGTGGGATATAGTCATTTCGGGCTTTGCCTTAATTGTATCGTGGCGTGCAATAGTCGTTTCGCACCACGAAATGACTCTCGATGTCATCTCGGGCGTGATTGGCGCCCTCGGCGGCGTGGCGCCTGCTCCCTCTGCCCCGACGGCGATGGTGGAGAGAGTGGCTGAGGCAGCTACGCATGGCGCATCGATGGTGGGGAATGGCAAAATGTAGCCCGCGGTGTGTAAAAAACTGGCAAAACGTAATGTGGTTTGCGTGGAAAATACTACTTTTGTAAATGGAAATCAAATCACTTAACACGACAAGACATGAAAAAACAAAAGAGATTTCTGCTCGAGGAAGACCAGATTCCCCGGCAGTGGTACAACATCCAGGCCGACATGCCCACCAAGCCGCTGCCGCCGCTCAACCCACAGACCCACCAGCCCATAGGTCCTGAAGACCTGGCTCATATATTCAGCGAAGAGTGTTCGCGCCAGGAGCTCGATACCGAGCACGCGTGGATAGACATCCCCGACGAGGTGAGAGACCTCTATGCCTACTATCGTTCGACACCTCTGGTGCGCGCGTATGCCCTGGAAAAGGCGCTCGACACGCCTGCTCACATCTATTTCAAGAATGAAAGTGCGTCGCCACTGGGCTCACACAAAATCAATTCGGCACTCGCACAGTGCTATTATTGCAAGCGAGAGGGCGTAACCAACGTCACCACCGAGACCGGAGCGGGCCAGTGGGGCGCCGCGCTGTCCTATGCCGCCAAGATATTTGGTCTCGAGGCTGCTGTCTACCAGGTCAAGATTACCATGAAGCAGAAGCCCTACCGCTCGATACTGATGCGCACCTTCGGAGCCACCGTCGAGGGCTCGCCATCGATGTCGACCCGCGCCGGCAAGGACATCATCACCCGCGATCCCCTCAATCCCGGTTCGCTCGGCTCTGCCATCTCCGAGGCTGTCGAGCTGGCCATGCAGACTCCGGGATGCAAGTACACGCTCGGTTCGGTACTCAACCACGTCTCACTGCACCAGACAGTGATAGGACTTGAGGCAGAAAAGCAGATGGAGATGGCCGAGGAATATCCCGACATGGTGATAGCCTGCTTCGGAGGAGGCAGCAACTTCGGCGGACTGGCTTTCCCCTTCATGCGCCATACCATCCTCGACGGCAAGAAGACCGAGTTTATCGCCGCCGAGCCATCGAGCTGTCCCAAGCTGACCAGGGGCAAGTTTGAATACGACTTCGGCGACGAGGCGGGATATACTCCGCTGCTGCCCATGTTCACCCTGGGTCACGACTTCAAGCCCGCCAACATCCATGCGGGCGGTCTGCGCTACCATGGAGCCGGAATGATCGTGTCGCAGCTCATCAAGGACGGCTATATGCATGGTGTAGACATCCCGCAGCTGGAGAGTTTCCAGGCGGGCATCCTCTTCTCGCGCACCGAGGGCATCGTGCCCGCGCCCGAGAGCTGTCATGCCATTGCCGCCACCGTGCGCGAGGCCCTCAAGTGTCGCGAGGCTGGCGAGCAGAAGACCATACTCTTCAACCTGAGTGGTCACGGACTCATCGACATGCCCTCGTACGACAGCTATCTCAACGGCGACCTGATGAACTACTCGCTCTCTGACGAGGAACTGCAGCAGTATCTCGCCCAGGTGCCCAAAATCATGTAGTCAACACGACAAGCATAGAAATGAAAAGGCCGAAGCAGGAGACACAGTGGGTCTCGGGCTTCGGCCTTGTCGTATCTATGCCGGCGGTGATGCCGGCTGGTATCAGCGGGTTACTTGGCTACGCGTATCTCGTGGTTGCCGGCACGCAGCCAGACGGCAGTCTTGCCCGCCTTGGCCCACTGGGCGTCGGTCACGATGCGGTCGGTGCGCAGAGCGCGGCCGTCGATGGTGATGCGGTCAGTGGCGGTCGAGGGAATGTAGACCAGCGCCTCGGTCTTGGCAGGCACGCCCACCGACATGGTGAGCTGGGTTTTGTCGCGCTTGAAAGCGGTAGAGACGGTGCCGCTCAGGGTGGGGAAGGAGAGGCTCGCCTCGCCGAAGGTGACATACTGCGGGTCTATCTTGAAGCGTCGCCAGCAGGGGTCGATGGTCTCGGCGCCCATGAGCTTCTGGGCTATCACGATGAGACCGCCACCGCTCCAGGCGTGGTTGGACGAGCCGCCGCGGAAGCCCCTCTTGCGGGCATCCCAGAACTCCCACAGCGTGGGGTAGTCCTTGTCGTTGACCATGGGGGCGATGCGCTTCTTCAGGCGGCGCATGGCGTAGTCGCCCTGGCCCATCTGGAAGAGGGCCTCCATGACATAGCGTTCCATATAGGGGCTGGCGTATTCCTGCGTCTTGAGTACATTGAATATCTTGCCATACTTGGACTCGTCGGCGATGCCCGAGATGACGGCAAGAGCCTGTACGCGGTCATCGGTAGCGCCCATATACTGTGGATGGCGGTAGCTGTAGCCGTTCCAACAGTGGTTGTAACCCTTCTTGATCTGCTCCATAGTGGCGCGATACTGGGTTGCGTCGGCATCGAGACCCATCATGTCGGCCATACGTGCCATCGCGTCGAGTGCCATGTAGTGCCAGCCGGCGAAGATGAGCCTGATGTCGCGGTTGTCGCCCCAGTCGCCCCACAGCCAAGTGGCCTTGTAGGCAGCTGTAAGCCCGGTGGAGTCGAGCGGGAAGCGCTCAAGGTATCGGCGCACGGCAGGATAGACCTTGCGGATGGTGGCAGAATCGCCCGTATTCATATAGTAATTCCAGAAACCATAGAGTCCTACGGCTGCCAGCATCTGTCCGGGCAGCTCGCTCTTGTAGGTACCGGGCACAGGGGCGTGGAGTATTCCCTCATCGGTCTGCCAGGCAGCCAGTTCGAGCATGCCCTTGCGCATCAGGTCTATCGACGAGAGCGACAGCGTGTAGAAAGCCTGGCTGGTAAGTATCACCTCGTCGCCCCACCACTGTGCGCGCTCGCGCTCGGGACAGTCAAAATAGGTGTCGCGCATATTGACATAGAGCGTATTGAGTGCTTTCTGCCAGAAACGGTTATAGAAATCGTTGTCAGAGTGGAAAGTACCCACTACCTCGGTATCATAACCCGTCTGGCGGTAGCTTACACCGTTGACCTTGATGCCCTTGGGGAGATAGAGGATAATCTTCTCGCCGTTCATCCAGCCCAGCGACTCGTACTGCTGCTGTCCCTGACGTGTCACATACTGTGCCCTGACGTTCCAGGCGCCAGCCATGTGGGAGTGGTTGGTCCAGATGTCTATGGTGTCGCCACCCTGGGTGGCAGTGAGGTCTATCACGGGTGTCACCTGCAGGTTGCCGGGGAGGAAGGCGATGACGGTGTCGCGACGGGCACCCTCGTGGAGCTCGAAGCGGGCAGCCTTGACGCCGAAGTCCTTGAACATGGGTATCGGACGGCGTGTCATCTTGCCCCATGGGCGGTCGCCCCAGGCTCCAATCTCGACCGAGGGCGTGAAGCCGTACTTGGCAGAGACGTCGGCAGTCTGCCAGCCGTCGATGGCATGGCGTGCGTCGTAGCTGATGTTGCTCTCGGAGAGTCGGAAGTTGGGCATCTCGCCTGTGGCTGTGTCATAGGCGGGATGGATGCGGCTCATCCAGCTGGCGTTGGTACACAGCTCGGCATTGTCGGAGTCGATGTAGAGGCCTGACTTGCCGCTGTCCTCATGGGAAAAGCCCGAGCGGCCGAAATAACATACGAGGACAGCCACGCGGTTGTGACCTCGCTGGAGGTGGCGGCTCAGGTCGATCTCGTCGTAGTAGCCCTCGCCGGGAGCGGGACCACGCTTGAGCGAGCCTTCGAAGACCACGAGGTTGCCGTTGACCCACAGCCAGTACTTGGAGTCGCAGGCTATGCGTGCCTTGAGGCTCCGCGGTTTGGTCTTCATCACCACATCCTTCTGGAAGGCTATCCATGTATTGGGGCGGTTGACACTGTCATCGGCAGCCGTTATCCACGACGCCTTGGCTCCCCATGCCGTGGAGGCACAGAGACTTAAGAGTAAAGAGATGATAAGGTTTCGCATATCTATTGTTTGTTGGTATTATGCTACAAATATACAAAAAAACGGGTAGTGGTAAAAGGAAAAGCCGTTCTTTCTGCTCTGTCACAGGGAAAAAAGCGTCTGACGGGCGTCGGAATGACAGAAAAAGTGGTGTGGCTGCATCTGTTAGCGCGAAAAAGTGTACTTTTGTCAGCGATAGATGATAGTAAACGATAAAGAATGATGGTATGAAAACGCTGTTACAGTTTCTGCGCAACTGGACACTGCCTGTGTCCATCGCCTCGGGCATCGCGATATATCTGGTCTTTGCCCTGGTGCCCGCCCTCGACGGTGCGGCGCGGGTGTGTGGTCCCATCTGCGACCGCATCCTACCTCTGTTTATGTTCTTGATACTCTTTGTCACCTTCTGCAAGGTAGACTTCCGCCGACTGATACCCGTGAGGTGGATGTTGTGGGTGGGCGTGGTTCAGGTGCTCTTTGTGGCGCTGCTCACGCTGCTGGTGGTGGAATACAGGCTCAAAGACAACAGTCTGATCATCGTCGAGGCCATCATCACCTGCATCATAGCCCCCGTGGCTGCTGCCGCGCCGGTGGTGACGGCCAAGTTGGGCGGCAAACTGGAGCTGATGACCACCTATACCTTCATCTCCAACTTCATCACGGCGCTGCTCATCCCGGTATGTTTCCCGCTGATCGACAAGGCTGCCAATGTGAGTTTTCTCACCGCCTTTCTGACCATCCTGCACGAGGTGTGCATGGTGCTGGTGCTGCCCATGTTGTTGGCGTATATCGTGAAGCATGGCATGAAGCGGCTGCACCGGTGGGTGGTGAGCATCAACGACCTGTCGTACTACATGTGGGGTGGCTCGCTGCTCATCGTCTCGGGCACCACGGCCAAGAACATCGCACACGCTGACACCTCGCTGACCTTCCTGCTCATCATCGCGCTACTGGGGCTTGTCCTCTGTGTCATCCAGTTTGCCGTGGGCAGATTTATAGGCCACTACTTCGGTGCCACCACTGAGTCGGGGCAGGCTCTGGGGCAGAAGAACACCGCCTTTGCCATCTGGATAGCCTATACCTACCTCAACCCGCTGTCGTCGATAGGTCCCGGCTGTTATATCCTGTGGCAGAACATCATCAACTCGGTAGAGATATGGCTCTGCCGGCGCAGGCTGGGGCACGAACTGCACACCTGACGCCCGCAGCCGGTATCAAAACAATATCCGCAATGCCGGATGTGGGCATTGCGGATAGAGAGAGGGCGCTGTCATCCATCAGGGATGGCAGCGCCCTACTTATTATATAAGGTATAGGGCTGATAGTCTGAGCCGTAGAGCTGCTTGTATCAGCCGTGGGTCTACTTGCCGAAGTAGGCGCTGGTGGCGCCGTTGTACTTGAGATGCTTGTAGCCGGCGGGTTCGACGCGCACGGTCGACTTCTTGACCTTCTCCCATACCTGGGCGTCGGTGAGACCCTTGCCGTAGGTGTGGACCTCGATGGTCACGCCGTCGCCATACTCCTTGCGTAGCGCCTGAATGTACTCTGTGGCGGCGGTGCAATCGGCGGTGATGACTACCTTGTCGGACTGATGCTCTACGATGACCTGTACAGGATTGGTAGTGCCAAACTCATACTCGGTACCCTTGATATAGACCTTGGTGTCAATCTTCAGATCCCAGGTGCGGATGGCGAAGTCGTCCTGCTCTGCCACGTTCTCCTTGGCGAGAGGGATCTCGACGACAACCTTCTTGGCAGCCTCGTCGCGCACATGGATAGAGGTCTTGATTTCGCTCCAGTCCTTGTGGGCTTGCTGGTGGATGTCTACCTCCACGTTGCCGTCGCCGGTGGCGGGCACGGTGTTGTCATCCTTCTTGTCGGTGAGGTCCTTGTTCTCCTCCTTGATGTCGCCGCCCACGCCGGGGATAGCCGAGAGGTCCTTGTTGGTCTTCTTGGTCAGCACACCGTCCACGTGCCAGCTATCTTTCTGCTTCTTCACCATGTACCAGATGACGTAGAGGTCTTCGATATCTATGTCCTTGAGCTTCAGTTTGGGGTTCAGGTTGGCCTTGATGATGCTCTTGAGCTGCGGTTGTTCGACTATAGCGTCGAGGGTGGCCTTTCCCTTGCTGTCGTAGACGTATTTGTCGTAGTCGTCATTTCTGGAATAGTAGGCGTAGTCGGCGTCTATATATCCCTTGTTGTATGGCAACCAGACAGTGTTGCCGAATACGTCCTGGGGGAAATAGTCGCCCGACTTGCAGTCCTCGGCGCCGGCGATGCGGTTGTCTAAACGGATGAAGAAATAGGCACCCTCCTTGTTCACCTTGGCAGCCGCAGCACGGGTGGCAGCGGTCTTGTTGCCCTGGATGTACACTTGGGTAGCCGGTTCGGTCTTGGACTGACCGCCCTGGCCTCCTGTCCCCTGTCCGGAAGTGGAGTCGTCGCTGCAGGAAATCATGGCGATTGCAGCGATAGCCATAAACAATACTTTTTTCATACTAAGTTGTTTTTGAATAGTTAGTAATGGTTATCAAGATGTCGTCGGCGTCTGCCTGCTCACACAGGCAGGCGCCAACGGCAGTTATTTGTTTGTCTTTGATCGCGTCTCGGATGGTATAGACGGCTGGCGGCTACTTGCTGAAGTAGGCGCTGGTGGCGCCGTTGTACTTCAAGAACTTGTAGCCACTGGGCTCAACGCGCACGGTGGCCTTCTTGAGTTTCTCCCATAGCTGGGCGTTGGTGAGTCCCTTGCCGTAGGTGTGAACCTCAACGGTCACGCCGTCGCCATACTCCTTGCGCAGCATCTGGATGTACTCTGTAGCGGCTGTGCAGTCTGCAGTAATGACCACCTTGGTAGCCTGATGCTCAATGGTTACCTTCACAGGATTTGTGGTGCCAAACTCGTACTCGTTGCCATTGATATAGACTTTGGCGTCAATCTTCAGGTCCCAGGTGCGGATGGCGAAGTCGTCCTGCTCAGCCACGTTCTCCTTGGCGAGAGGGATCTCGACGATAACCTTCTTGGCGGCTTCGTCGCGGACATGGATAGAGGTCTTGATTTCACTCCAGTCCTTGTGGGCCTGCTGGTGTATGTCTACCTCCACATTGCCGTTGCCCGTAGGGAGCACGGTGCTCTCGTCTCTCTTGTCCTCGAGGTCTTTGTTCTCATTCTTGATGTCCTCACCGATACCGGGGATGTCGGTCACGTCCTTGACGTCCTTGTCGGTGAGCACTCCGTCGACGTGCCACAGGTAGTCTACGTTCTGGTACTTGACAATATACCACAGCACGTGGAGCTTCTTGAGGTCAACGCCTTTGAAGTTGATCTTGCCTTTGCTCTTGTCGGCTTTGATGAGGTCCTCTACAGTGGGCATCTTGTCAATGGCCTTCAGCGTAGCCACGCCCTTGGTGTCGAAGACATACCAGGGGTTCAAGCTGCTGTTATTCCAGCTGGGGTAGTACACGTCGACGGTACCCTCGTTGGCAGCGACCATGACGCTCTTACCTGTCTCGGTCTGGGGGAAGTACTCTTTGGAGTCGAAGTTACCGATGCCGGGGATACGGTTGTCTACGCGGATAAAGAAGTATGCTCGGTTGGTCGGGACCTCAGCTACGCGGGTGGCAGCCACCTTGCTGCCCTGGATGTACACTTCGGTAGCTGGCTCAGTCTTAGCTTGGCTGCCGCCTCCAGGCTCTACTCCTGGAGTGGAGTCATCGCTGCATGCCATCACGGTCATTGCGGCGAAAATCATGAATAATACTTTCTTCATAATTGTAATGATTTGAAATGTTTGTAAATGTTTGTTTGTTATATTTTTGATGATTATTCTCTTGTTGGGGTCAGTCGCGCCACGGATACCTCACGTGCTGACGGCTGTCGCGCGAGGCGTCGGGAGTGGTATAATATCCTTTCTCCGAGGCTTTGCCATCTACAAGTTCCTCGACATTGTTGGCACGGCGCTGCGAATGAACTTCCTCGTAGTCGGGTTGGTCAAAGGAAGGCGGCACCACGTTGACATCAAAGGTGAGTACAGCCATGCCGCGGGGGAGCACGTTGCCAAAGAGCCTGATGCTATGGCGGACGTAGCCGATGTTCTTGGTGGTGTCGAAGGAGAACTTGAGGGTGATGGAGTCATGAGGCGGAATGGCGTCGATGTCCTTGGGAGCGTCGATGCAACCACATGAGGGCTGGATATCGTCGATCAGGAACGGGTCGTCGCCCTCGTTGCGTACCACGTAGGTGAGGTCGAGCACCTCGCCAGACACCACGGGATAGTAGTGGCGTATGGAGTCAGCCACGGTGATGTAGGTGGGCCGCACGCGCTTTGTGCATGCGGTCTCCATCACTGCTGCCATGCCTATTATGACCAGAGGCAGGAGTACTCGTGACGCCTTATATATATAATAATGTATATGCATCATTGTCTGTTGGTTATTTCTATTTCGTCGAGAGCCATCGTCTTGCGCCCTTCCGCTGCAGCGGTCTGCGTGATGATGACCTCGGTCTTGACTCCAGGCTGCAAGCCCGTAGCGCTGATGCTCACCCTGACGCGGCGGCTGTCGGTTGGTGAGGTTATGATGGCCTTGCCTTTCACCGCTCCGCCCTGCACGACCTCTATCGATGACGGCGCGAAGATGTGCCATTGTGGTGCGTGAAGCAGCGATACATGGAAAACGGCTGCTGATGGCAGACCCGATGATACCGAGAACCGCTGTACCGGTGCCGATGAAATCAGCCAACACAGATGATAGTCTGTGGCAAATCCCTGCTTGCCGTCGGTGAGGAGATGGGCATCGGCCTTGGGCTCGGCATCCATAGTGACGCCGCGGAGCAGATTGCCGGCGGTGTCGAGCCATGGGTAGCTCTCCTTCCACTGCTTGAGGTAACCGTCGAGGTCGCCGTCGCTCTCACGGTAGTTAGCCATGTCCTTGAAGGCGGTATGGTGTGACAGCAGCGAGGTCATCGCGTCTATCTGCTGACGGCTTGGCGCCTGCTGCTGACTGCGCATAATCTCCAGGCGGGTGAAGGCAAGCGCCGTGAGCAGACGGTTGAGCTTGCTGCGCTCAGCCTCGTCGGCTTGCTTGGAAGCCCGGTCCATCGTGGAGAAGAACTCGCCAAACTGCTGGGCGTCGAGCCAAGTGTCGAGCGCCTCGTCGATGCCGCCGTAGAAGGGTAGAGTGGCGCGCTGAGCCTGTTGCTCTATCTTGCGATAGTAGTCGCCGAGCAACTGACCCGTCTTGGGATAAGCCGAGGCGAAGTAGCGGCTGGCGCAAGCCTCGATGTCGACATCGGGATTGATAAGCAGCTGTGCCAGCACATAGGTCTGCACGTCGTCGAACGGCGCATAGTCGTAGCCGCTGCCGTTGAGAAACACGCCCTTGACACCCAGGTCGCGGTAGAAGCGCAGTCTGCTCTGCATGTGGTGTAGACAGGGGTAGGGGGTGAGGTAGTCGTCGAAGTTGCGCATGTAGTCCCACACATAGACACGGCTACAGCATTTCTGCCAAGCCTTGATATGAGCCTCGAGACCCTCGTGGCCCTTGGTCTGCGATGCTTCGGGCGCCATAGGCATGTCGATGGCGCTCACCATCACGCCCACGTTGTCGGGCAGACGGTGCGTGGGAGCCGTGCGGGTGGTCGAGTAGGCCGAGGTGAAGAACATCTGGTGCGGGAAGCGGCGCGCCAGCCGCTCGATGAGTGCTGTCACTGCCGGCGTAGCCGACTGCGGTGTGTTTCCTTTTGCCTTGCATGCGGCGCATTGGCACACCAGCCGATTGTCGTTGGGCACCACGGCAAAGCGGGTGGTCACCCCGTCGCTGCCGTCGCCATACTGGTCTATCACAAACTGCTCATAGGCATGGTAGAGAGCCTCCGACGAGAAGCAGAACTGCCCCGCGTCGCGCTTGCCATTGACCATAGCCGTCGCTTCAGCCGGTATACCGTCGGTAAATACCTTGCGCAGATTGTGTCCCCACAGTCCCCAGTCGAAGTCTACATTGCCCACACCCAGTATGGGCATCATGTCGGCATTGGTATTGGTGGGGGTGTAGATGCTGCGATGCTCGAAGGCGAAGCTGCCTTTGGCGTTGCTCTTGCAGTCGACCACAGCGGGAGGCAGGTCGGCAGAGAGGAAGCGGCCGTCATCAGCCGACGCCGAGCTCATGAACTGGTATTGCAGCCAGAGCATCGCTTCTGTAGAGCGCGCCTTGAGTCTTATCTCGTGCGGAGCCACAGCCACCTCGTAGTCACTGTCCATGCTGCCGTCGAGGTCGACCACCAGCTGCAGCTGACTGTCGTCCTGCGCTTTTCCGGCGATGATGCAGTCGCGGTCGGTAGCCCGTTTCTGGAAGTGACTCTTCAGATAGGCAGCCCATTTGGCGTCGCCAGGGTCGCCGTCGTCGGCAGCCTTGACGGCATACTCGCTGTACTGGCTGAAGGGCTTGAGCTCTGTGCCCGAGCATGCAGCCAGCAGGGTGACAGGCAGGGCGAGCATCAGCGCGCACACTGCTGTGGCCATTGTCTTAGAAGCTGATGAGAACTTGTACATCTATGTTGAACAGGTTTTTGTATCTTGTATTGACGCCGTCGATGGGGCTCTCTTCGGTGCCCGTGCGGGTGTTGGTCTGGGTGTAGTAGGTGAGCCAGGTGCCCAGCACGCCCAGTGTGACATTGCGGTGTATGCGGTACTGACCGCCCAGGCCCACCTGGGTGTTGAGTCGGCTGAAGGTACCAGGCATCGCGTTGTCTATCATCGACGCTTCGGGCGCCGAGCCGATGCTCGCCAGTGCCTGTATGCACGACTTGCCGTCGTTGAGCATGAAGTACTTGCCCTGCAGCATCAGGTTGGCATACATCTTACTCTTCATGTTGTAAAGGTCCAGACGACCGTTGAGCCAGAAGAGGTCGATGGTCTTGCTGGCGCCGATGCCCAGGTTGAGCAGCAGATTGTGGGTGTCGTCCCAGTGGTCGAAGACCCATGCCGGCGAGTCCTCGCCTGTAGCCTGCCATCTGAACCGTTTCTCGTAGGAGTTGATGCGGCGGAAACCGGCATGCACCTCGCCTTCCCAGTCATGGGTGAAGTTGCGGGTGAGACGGGCGTTAGCCATGAGTTGGGGGAAGTACTTGTTGGCCAAGCCCACCGTAGCCGTTCCCGACCACAGGTCGTCAAACTGGTGTGTCCATTCGCCCACCAGCTGGATGCCCGTACCTCCGGGCTGCTGGTCGTCGCTCTTGGTGTCCTTGGCGGCACCCTCGCGGCCGGCGTAGTTGAAGCGCACGCCGACGGCGTCGGTATCGTCCAGCTTGCGTGTATACTCTATCGAAGCCACAGCCGTGATTACATCTTCTTCTCCATAGCGTCCTTGCAGGTATTCAAAGTTGAGTCCATTGCGGTAGCCGCGTGCCACGAGTCCGTCGAGATGACGCCGGAACGAAGCCTCCTCGCCGTAGCCCGGACGGTAGTATTTCTGGTAGACGTAAGCCGAGTCATACTCATGCTTAGCCTCGAAGATGAGACCCTTGGTGTAGAGCAGCAGACGGTTTTCGCTGTCATACTCTATCGCCTTGTTGATGACGGCCATAGCCGAGTCGTTCTGGTGACGCTCCAGGAGCGCCATGGCCCAGTCGCTGCTGTTGGTACTGTTGGCGCGTATCAGCAGCGAGTCGCCCATATACTCTGCCACCTTGGGCAGCAGGATGTCCTGCGAGTTGGAGTATTTGCGGTCGGTGGTGTAGAGCGCAGCCTGCTTGACCACATAGAAGTTGTCATTGGGGTAGCGCTCGCGGCCCAGAGCCACCCAGCGGCGGTGTTCCTTCCAGCGCTTGAGCTGGGCAGAGGTGTTGACGGCATATTGCAGACCGTCTTCAGAGAGGGGGCATATCTCGAGCAGGCGCAGGCTCTGCGTATAGGCTTTGCCATAGGCGCCCAGCCTGATGAGGCGCTTGATGTGGGGCACGGCAGCTTCTTCGTAGGCGTTGACATACTGGGCGCGGGTGAGGGCGTCGTCTTCCTCCTCACACTTCTTGGCAAGCAGTTCGAGAGCCGCCTCGGTGCGTCCGCTGCGGCTGAGGATGTCGGCGTGCTTGAGTATGGTGTTGGGCGCATCGGGGAACAGCGCCTGGTAGTCGGCGAGCGCACGCTCGGCGGCAGTATAGCGGCGCAGCTCTACGTTGCAGGTCACCATGCGGTTGAAGGCAGCCTCGCGCACCTCCTTGTCGGTAGAGTGCTCTGCGGCAAACTCGAGCAGGGGGAGGGCTTCGCCGTAATCGCCATTGTTCATCATCTCCATGGCACGGGTGAGGCGCTCGCGTGCCAGCTCGTCAGCCACATCCTTGTTGGCGGGGTTGCGCTGGTAGAGGCGGCTGAGCAGACTCGATGCAGCCTGGGCGTTGCCCATACGGCGGTTTACGATGTATGCCTTGTAGAGCAGGTCTTCGGTGTCGCCCTTGCGCTTGCGCTCGGCGGCGATATAGGTGAGGGCGTCGTCGTAGTAGCCGCGGGTGATGGCGGTATTGAGCAGATAGTCGAGCGACTCCTGGCTCTTGGTGCGCTCATAGACCTTGCCATAGAGGATATAGGGGTCGCCCTTGGCGGCAGCGCGGGCGGCGTCGGCCTGGAGCTGTCCGTAGAAGCTGTTGAGCTGGCCGCTGTGGTTGTGCTTCATGCAGCGTTCCACAAACGCCATCGCCTCGCCATAGCGGTTGTCTTCGGCCAGGATGCCAGCCTTTTTGATGATGAGGCGGTAGCTGCCGGGCAGATTGCTCACGCCGCGGTCGGCCACGTCGATGGCTTCGCTGCGGCGACCCTGCTGCAGGAGCAGGTTGCAGAGCATCAGATAGTGCTCTTCCTTCTTGGGGTCGTTGTTGACCAGTTGCTGCAGCGACTCTATGGCGCCGTTCTTGTCGCCCGCCTTGCGGTCGGCGATGGCGCGCTGTTCGAGGCGATAGTTCAGGTCTTTCTTCAGCTGTGCGTCGTTGGGGTAGATATGGCAGAGGCGCTCCAGCAGACGGTCGGCCTCCACATCGTTCTTCTGCTTGCGGTAGAGGTTGATTTTGCGGCGCCAGAGTCCTTTCCAGTAGGGATGTATCTCGAGCAGCTCGTTGACGTAGCAGATGGCGCTCGAGTAGTTGCGTGTCTCTTCCTCGACATTGATGATGAGCTGCTTGGCCTCGACATTGGCGTTGTTGTCGCGCAGGGCGCGCACCAGATAGAAGCGGGCGTCGTCGTAGGACTTCTTGTGGTAGTAGTAGCGGCCGGCGAGCTCGTTGAGCGTCGACACGTCGGGGTAGCGCTTCAGGCCTTCGTCGAGCAGACGCTTGCCGCCCTCCCAGTTGCCGCGCTTGAAGGCGGCGCGCACCGTGGTGTCGTAGTAGTCGGGCAGATGGATGTCCTTGGTCTTCACTATCGACTGTGCCTGCACCTGTACAGGGGTGAACGTGAGTGCCGAGGCTGCCATCATCAGGGTCAGCGCCATGCCGCATATCTGTGGTTTATGTATTTTCATCATCATGACTTTGGTTTTGGTTCTTTATTCGGTGGTTTGGGTGGCTATATTGATGTCGGGGCCGGGGGAGTTGTCGGCCTGGCCCTGAGCGTTGCCGCTGTTGGGATTGTTGAAGCCCTTGCGCTGCATCTCGCCCCATACGATACGCTTACCCATGATAAACTTGAGGTAGCCGCGCAGCGAGAAGAGCATGATGAAGGGGTGGTAGAAGAAGGGCTCGAGCAGGGCAGCGAGCACGAGTCGCAGATAGCTCCAGCCGCGCATGCGGGTCTGCAGATAGTCGTAATAGATGACGACAAGCGAGAGCTGGAAGCAGAAGATATACATCATCAGGAAGATAATCCAGGCTGTGCCCCAGTTGACGCCGCCCGTGAAGGCGAGGTAGAGGAACGTGCAGAAACCTATCAGCTCGATGACGGGGGCGATGAATTCGAAGATGAAGAGGTAGGGCATCGTGATGAGACCCAGCTGACGGTATTTCTTCTTGAACATCATGCGGTAATACTTGGCAAATGTCTGTATCAGGCCGTGTCCCCATCTCACACGCTGGCGGTACAGCATGCGCAGGTTTGACGGACCTTCCGTCCAGCAGCAGGTCTGCGGTATCTGTATCACGCGGTAGGGCTTGTCGAAGTCGCAGCAGTAGCCTATCATGCGGGTAAGCATGTCCATATCCTCTGCCAGCGAGTCGGCAGAGTATCCGCCGGCGTTGATGGCTATCTCGGTGTCAAACATACCGTAACCTCCCGACACGTTGGGCATGGCGTTGATGTGGCTCCAGCCCATCTTGCCTATCATGAACGAGCGCAGATACTCCAGTGTCTGGAACAGAGGGATGGGCGACCAGGGTATGCGGTACTTGATGAGCTCGCCGTTGACCACCTTGCAGGCATTGGAGATGTTCATCACGCCCGATACGGCTATCACGTTCCTTTCTTCCACCATAGGGCGCACGCACATACGGATGGCGTTCTTGGAGAGGATGCAGTCTACGTCGGTATTGATGAAGTAGGGATAGTTGGCTACGTTCAGACCGGCGTTCACGGGGTCTGCCTTGGTACCACCGTTCTCCTTGTCCACCACGCGCAGCTTCTCATACTCCTTGCGGTTGGAGATAAACATACGCTTGAAGGGTTTGGCGATGATGCGTTGCTTGTAGAGATAGGGCACTTCGACGAGGTCAAACTCCTCAATCATCTTCTCCAGCGTGCGGTCCTTGCTACCGTCGTTGACGATGATGACCTCAAACTTGGGCCAGTCTTGCGAGAGCAGCGACTTCACGTTGTCCACGATGGTGTTTTCCTCGTTATAGGCGGGAGCCACGATAGACACACCGGGGGTATAGGGCGAGTTGTCGAATATCTTCTTCACGTAGATATCGCTCAGGGAGTGGCGCGAGCGGCGCGTCTCTCTGAGCGACAGGGCCACCAGCATCACGTAGCTGAACATCAGCGCCATCGAGTAGAAGAAGACGAGATATCCGTAGGTGTATAATATAATCTCTTTCATCGTGCCAAATTCTTGATATAACTGTCAAACACTCTAACCTGCTTGAAGAGGATACTGTCGTCCTTGTCGGTACACTCTCTCTCCAGGCGTTCAAACTCTTCCATGCCCTTCTCGCCATACAGGCTGAGCGACATGATGATGTTGAGCTTGGTCGACTGGACCTTGGACTCGCTCCATGCTTTCAGGAAGAAGGGGATGGCGCGGCCCGTATTGAATGTCACCAGGGCGCGGAGGATAAACTGGCGCAGATGCTCGTTCTGATGGGCGTAGGCAGCCATGAGCAGCGGCTCTGCTGATACCAGATGGGCCTTGATGATACACTCTATGGTAGCCTGGCGTACCACCTGACTCTTGTGGGCCAGGTATTTCTTCATGTTGTCCACATCCTCGGCTGTGCCCCAGTAGCCCACCTCTCTGATCAGACAGGCTTGCAGCTTCTCGTTCTCACACTCGGCGATGATAGGGGGCAGCGAGGGCATCTCCTTGTTGGCTATATGGCGTGCTTTCATCAGGAAGTGTATCTCCAGAGCGTCCCATTCGCGCCAATCATAGTTGTGCAGCTCGCTCTCCATGAAGAATCTGAAGGGATTGTAGTCGCTCAGCCACAGATAGTACATACGTGTCTCCTTACGGATGACCTGGTTGACGGAGTTGAGCAGGCGCACCAGCACCGACTCGGGCAGGTCAATCATCATGAACTGGGAGATTTGCAGCGCGCGACGCCTGTTGGTGCGCGAGCCGAACACGAGCATACGCTCCATGAACTCTTCGATGGCGAGGGCGTTGCAGAGGGTGCGCACGTTGCGGTAGTTGTACTCGTTGTAGTAGTCTGACTTGACCTGCACCAGCAGCATGCACAGCGCAAACATGTACTTGGGCTTCTTGCGGCGGGCTATGTCGCGGGTGGTGAGGCCTATGCGCTCGTCGATCTCGTTGCGGGTGAGTTTGTCCTTATTGAGTGTTATCTCGCAGAAGATGTCGTAGAAACGCTTGTAGTAGCGGTTGTAGATGCGGTTGCGTCGGCCCTCGAAATGCTTGTTGACACTGATAGAAATGGTAAAGACGACCGTCGATATACAGCAGATGAGAATCATGAAGATGCTGACACGCACCACGAAGGGATAGTTGAAGAAACCATTGTACCACATGGTGAGCACATATCCCATATAGTCGATGGGGGAGAAGTCGCGGGTGCGCATACGGTCCATGATGCTGTCTGTAAAGACTTGCGGGCAGCACAATAAGGTCATAGACAGTGTAAGCACTATTCGCTTTATTGCTCTCATTTCAGTTGTTCTCAGTTTCCTTGTTGGTTGAGGCAGTCTGTTGATACAATGCCAAGAATTCGAAATTCTGTTTATTCCGTTTATAAGCGCGTCTATATTGATTATATGTTGCGCCTATATTAATAATGTGCAAAGTTATGCGATTATTTGTAAAATCTATCCTTTCTGTCCTTTTTTTTTTCATTTTTGCAGCATTTTTAGGCAAAAACGGCGGCCATCGTCGCGTTTTCTGCCATTCCAAGCAGTTTATTTTGAGACCATTTGCACATCGCCCGCTTGCGCAAAAAGTTGCGCAACCCTTGTCCCGACGACCTGCGGAATTGGCGCAAATTTGTCGTAGACATCCTCCGTCTTCTCCGCCGATAGCCTTTCACTTCTTCGCCGCACCCTCCGTCTTCTCCGCCACATCCTCCATCTTGCCGCTGCCCCCATTCAGCTTCTCCGCCGCTCCGGCTGTCTTGCTCGCCATTCTGACCCTCCTGTCCGCCACCGCGCCAATCTTGCCCGCTACCAACTATATGTTGATTTCAGGGCATGAAATAATGATTGCAAAGCATGATTTCCTTATTTCGTGCCCCGAAACGACTGTTTCGCGCCTTGCAATTATCCTCAAGAGGGCTGCGGGCGCAATGGCGCTGGTGTCGGCGCAAGGCGTCGCGTACGCGAGCGACTGAGTAATTGCTATAAATAGAATATAGTTAAACATATTTAATTTCGCCGTCACCCCGCCGCATCTCCTTTCCCCTCTGCGGCATGGCAGAAATGACTCTGGCCGCCAGCCTTTTACTCCCGCCGGAGTCTCGGGCGTGGTTGTTGGTGGTAAAAGTATAAGTGTATGTAATACAATGTAATGCGCGCTGCGCAGAATGTGCGCTCTGCCAATCGTCAAGTAGCTGCGCCCGTCTTCCCGACCATCACGCTTGGCATCACAGTCATCTCTGCGACTGTCGCGCGCGTGTTTGCGATTGTTAACAATCGTCGCGTTTGATGTGTTAATTGTTGCAAATGTCCCCAGAGCCATCTCTGCTCCTTTTTTCCATCCCTTCTGTCGTTACCTCTCCTTTGCAGGGCGATTAAAAAAACACTAAATGCACGTCTGAAA
>ENA-ORRQ01001117-ORRQ01001117.1-human-gut-metagenome-genome-assembly--contig:-NODE-1117-length-21943-cov-4.398163_pt1 | contig 21943 bp, 20 predicted proteins | sample MGYA00242177_ERZ509138 | MGnify/ENA primary metagenome ERZ509138 (study PRJEB26280, sample SAMEA2338628) | human gut metagenome | biome: human gut; feature: human-associated habitat; material: faeces... | reverse complement strand
CCGCCGACACGGCCCACCACCACGATGGCAGCGTCGCCGTACTCGGTGTACTTGGACTCAAAGTCGGGGTTGAGCTGCTTGAGCTCGTCCAGGGTCAGCTCGTGGGGATCATCGTAAGCGGTGATCTCGGCGTAAGCGGGCAGGATGCCGCCGCCGAACTGGGGCTTGGTCCATTCCTTGTCCGCAAAGAATGCCTCGTAAGCTGCCAGGGTCTCCGGGTTCAGCTGGAAGCCGCGCTCGGTAAAGGCGTCAAAGATCTGCACGGTGGACTTGCCGTCCGGCACGCTGCCGCCGCTGTTGCCGTAAACAGGAGCATAGCTGCGGACGCCCAGCATGGTGATCTTGGCATCCTTGGCCAGAGGCAGGGCACCGTTCTCGTTCTTCAGCAGGGCAAAGGTCTCCTGCGAAGTCTCGATGGCGAAGTCCTTGAAGCCCTCGTAGGCTTCTTTGGCCGTGGTGAATTCCGACTTGTAGGTCCAGGCATCGGATTCATCGTCCGACTGCTCGGTCACAGTCTGGGTGCTGCGGGTGCCCAGGAAGGCATCCACAGAGGTGCGGTAGAGCTCCAGGATGTTGCCTGCCATCATGGAAACGGCCAGAAGCAGGGCAAACACCATGGTCAAACCGCGCCACAGGTTTTTCTTCTTCAACATTTTGTCCTCCTTTGAAAGTTGTCCGCTCTCCCCCTGTGCGGTGCGGAAGCAAACGCCGCACAAAAAGAAACCGGCAGAGTGATTCAAAGCTCTGCCGATAGTATAGAGGTTTTGTGAAAATTTACAACAAATTTTTCCCAAACTGTCATTATGGGGCCCTGAACTGTCATTTGAGCGGCAGGAGCGCCACCAGACGGAACATGCCGTCCTGTGCCTGCATCGTCAGGGTGCCGCCGTGCTGCTGCACGATGCGGCGGATGCTCTTAACGCCAAAACCGTGCCACCGGGCGTCCCCCTTGGTGGTCTGGGGCAGGCCGTCCACAAAGTGCAGCGGCTCGGCGGCGCAGTTCTCCATGCGGATGACCAGCATGCCCCGCTCGGCCCGCACCTGCAGGCCGATGTAGCGGCGGTCCGGCTCCAGCGGGGTCACCGCCTCGATGGCGTTGTCCAGCGCGTTGCCGAACAGCGAGTACACCTCGCCGGGCTTCAGGAAGTCCAGCTTTGCACCGTCGGCGATGTAATCCAGCTGGATGCCGCGGCCCTTGCACACGATGGAGCGCTCCGCCAGCAGCACGTCCAACGTCTCGTTGCCGGTCTTGACCGTGGAGCCGTAGATATCCACCGCCTTTTTCAGCTCGTCCAGCTCCTCGGTCGGCACCCGGCTGCCCAGCGTGTACAGCTGCTTGCGGATGTCATGGCACTTGATGTTGATGAGCTCCACCGTCTCCTTGGACAGCTCCATCTGCTGGCGCTGCTGGCGCATCATCTGCTGCAGCACCATGTTGTCCCACTCGGCGTCGCTGCGCTGCAGGATCTCACACAGCAGGAAGAACAGCAGGATGGTGGTCACCTCGTCGTAGACGCTGTAGGTAGTAAAGATGCGCGGGGCACCGTCCACACTAAAGGCGTTGAACAGGTTGACGAAGATGTTCATGCTCAGCTGGTAGCCCACCATGATAAAAGTCATCGTGCGCCCGGGCAGTGTGCCCAGATTGCGGCTGTGCAGCCGCCGGGTCAGGGTCAGGCAGCACACCGCGAACAGCAGCACGAAAAGGCCCAGATAGACCCACCGGCTCCAGGCCCAGTACTGCCGGTCCATGTGATACACCGCATTCTGCAGCAGCTTGGCCCCCCGGTAGATGATGTGCTGCATGGTGCCCGCCGCCGTAGCATAGAACACCGCCCACGCTGCCGCGATGCGGAAGCACAGCCGGATGCCCACCGCCGCGATGCTCCACAGCAGAAAGGTGCGCAGCGACTCGGTGTAGAGGTTGTGGGGCACCTGCTCCCACACGATGGTAAAGCAGGCCTCCGCCAGCAGGATGCCGGTCAGCCGCACCGCAAAGCGCTCCTGCCGCTCCAGCTTCCAGGTGGTGGCCGCCACGCACGCCAGCAGTTCCAGCACATAGCCGTGGCGTTCAAACAGATCGATGACCGTACTCATAGCACAAATTCGTTGCCCATGCTGCGGGCCAGCTCCTCCATGAATTCCTTTTTGCGCAGACGGCTGATCTGCAGCTTCTCCCCGTTGGAAAGCACCACGTCGCTGCCGGTGACGGTCTGGATGTGCTTCTGGTTGACCAGATAGCACTTGTTGCAGCGCAGGAAGCCCTTGCCGTGCAGCCGCTGTTCGGCGTCCTGCAGGGTTCCGGTGCCCGGCAGCTGGCCTTTTTCAGTGTGATAGGTCAGCTTGTGGCCCTGCACCTCGATGTAATAGATCTCCCACAGCAGCAGCCGCTGGGTGCCGGTGGGCAGGGCCACCATCACGCTCTCGGCGGCGGCGCGCCAGCGCTGGGCCGCACGGTCCAGCTTGATGCTCAACGGCCCATACTGGGCAGGCTTGATGATGTAGTCCAGCGCATCCACCTCATAGCCCTTGACCGCAAACTGGGCCATGTTGGTCACAAAAATCAGGATGACCTGCCGGTCGATCTCCCGCAGGCGGTGGGCTGCCTCCATGCCGTTGATGCCCGGCAGCTCGATGTCCATGAACACGATGTCATAGTCAGCACGGTAATGTTCTAGAAACGACGCCGCATCCCCGAAGACCGTGGTCTCCAGCGGGATATCCCGCTCTGCCGAGTAGCGGGCAAGGCATTCTTTCAGATGTTCCAGCTCTCTGGGGCTGTCCTCCACGATCGCACAGCGCAGCATCCGGTTCTCCCCTTCACAAAAACTTTTCGGAATCAGTATAGCGCAATCTGTGAAAATTGGCAACAATTGCCCTTGCACACAATAAACAACCACCAGCCGAGCTGGTGATTTTTCCTTCATTTTTGTCGATTCGTGTCCATTGGGAAACAGCTGAAGGTTTTTCACGCTCACAGGGTCCGGCCTTGCCCATATTGCAAAAACCAAAATATTTTCAACATCCAATCAAAAAACAAGGCAATGTGTTGACTTTTGCTGAAAGTCTTGCTATAGTATGAGATACAAGGATTCCATATAGGTTCTGCGTGAGAGAATGAGAGACGCACAACAGCCCCTTTCGGCTTGTGGTGCGTCTTTTTCTTTTTGCAAGGTTGGAATCTTCTCTGCGTTTTTCCGTGTGCACCGGAAGTACAGCAGTCCCAAAGACCCGATGGGAGAATGGCCATTCCCGTCCATCATCACAAGAATGACACGATACCAAGAGACTGTCAAAAGGAGAACAGAATCATGAAAAAGATTTCGCGGAAAAGTTTCCTGAAGCTGGCAGCCGCCACCACTGCCGGAACTGCTATAGCTCCCGCTTTCATGGGCTGTGCCTGGCCTGACACGCAGGACCGCACCCCCTACAAAGGCGATATCGTGTTGCTGCTGAGCAACGATATCCACTCCAATCTGGGTACTTCTAAGATCATGAGTACGGACGGCTCTACCCGGATCACCGGCGGCGTGGCGCGAATGGCCGCCGCACAGGCCGGGGTACGCCACCGAGCCTTTGGCAAAACCCTGACCTTGGACGGTGGTGACTACTCCCAGGGAACTCCTTACCAGGACGGCTATCAAAAGGGCTGGGAGATCCTGGCCCTGGCCGAAATGCAGGTAGATTTCTGCACCCTGGGCAACCACGAATTCGACGTGGGCGATCAGGCCGTCGAAAACTCCTGGGTCAACGCCCGGAAAAATCGGCTGCGCTACGGGGTCTACCACAAACTGCCCCAGTTGCTGGTATCCAATATGTTCATCAAATACAACGCCAACGGCGAGCCGATCTCTTATACCAGCGCCGACATCCGCCCCAATGACCTGAGCACCAATGCTTTTGCTGCCGGGGCCTACGCCAAGACCGGAGCCAAAAACTACGCCATCCGCCAGGTAGCAGGCTACAGGGTGGGTCTGTTTGCCCTGGAAGGCGAGGAGTCCTACGGCTACTGCAAGAACTCGGACCTGACCCGGATGGACTGTGCCGAGGTTGCCAGAGTCTATGCCCGTTTCCTCAAGGAGGAGAAGGGCTGTGATCTTGTCATCGCCATCAGCCACTGCGGCATGGAAGAGGACCGGGCCACCGCGCGGGCTCAGGAAGGCTTCCTGGACGTGATCCAGAACGCTCACGACCATCTCGCCTATGACCAACCCATCGTGGAAAACGGCGTGATCATGACCTCCACCGGCTGCTATGCTCAAAACCTGGGCGTGCTGAGCCTGCAAAAAACATCTGCCGGCTGGACCTGGGTGCCCGAGGAGACCTGCTGCTATGAGCTGACGAAGGCATACGACTACGAGGATCCCCGGGATCTGTCACCGGAAGCTCTGGCATACCGGAGTATGCAGGATCTTCTGGCCCGCTACGACGCAGACCTGACGGCACCGGACGGCTATTTCTCCAAGCTGGGTCTGGACGATGTAACGCCGGACAGCGTGGTGATGACCATCCCCACCGGCTACGACTATATCCAGTACGAAGACGGAAAGGCCATCGGATACACCTACATCCAGTCTCCTGTCACCGCCTTTATCTGTGATTCCTTCAATTATGCCTCCGGCTCTCAGGTATCCTTCGTGTTCGGCGGCTACGTCCGCACTGCGCTGTATCAGGGTGACTTTACCGTCGCGGACGCCTTCAACGAGCAATCCACCGGTGAATCGGCGATCGACCACAGCGCGGGCTCCAGTCTGGTGGTCTGCGACTTGTCCGGTGCACAGCTGGCATCCATCTGTGTCTTTGATGCTGCGTGCTCCGGTGTCACCCCTCAGGGCCGGACCTACGGCGGTGCCGGCACCCTCCACACCGGAAATCTGCGCTACCGCTATCACATTTCTGACGGGCAGATCTCCTGTGATGTTTCCAGCATCGAAGTCTATTTCCCGGAGAGCGACAGCTGGCAGCCTCTGGACTTCCACAAAGCCTACTCCACCTCGTTCACCTTTGAATCCTCCCAGAACTTGGTGAGTCTGCTGCCCTGGGCCAGCAAAATGGCCACAGGGCAGGCGCTTCCCTTTGCCCCCTACGATGAGGCCACCGGCACCTACATGGATGTTCCCTCCGACAACAAATCGGAGGAATACTACCGGTTCTGGGCTCCTTATTGCCGCGGCAAGGGTGTGCTGGAGGGCACCAGCTATGAACTGAAATCCTGGACAGCCCTGTATTACTATGCCGCCAGCATGAACGGTACCTTATCCGATGCCTACACCCCGGACCATCTGATGCAGACCCGCATCCAGGGTTGATTTTCCAACAACTTCTGATGTAAAAAGCCATACGCCCCCGGCAGGCTAGAAGATTAAATCAAAAACAGCTGGATGCTTCATCTGAACGATGATACACCCAGTTGTTTCTTTTATTGGCACAGCCTCTCTAACAACGCCGTGCAACCTGCCAGTACATCCCGCCATGTGTCCTCGAAATTTCCAGTAAACCACGGGTCGGCCACATCGTGCGGCGTACTGGTATACGACATCAGGAGGGAGACCTTGTGCAACGGGTCGTTCCCTACAAAACGAGCCATATCCCGCAGGTTGCTTCGATCCATTGCAACCAGATAATCATAGGTATCATAATCCTGCCGTGTCATCTGACGCGCCGTTTTGCCTACACAGGAAATGGCATGGTCTGCCAATTTTTGCCGAGCGGGTGGATAGACCGGGTTGCCCACTTCTTCCGCACTGGTCGCAGCGGAGGCGATTTCAAATTTTTCTGCAATACCGGCTTTTTCCACAAGGTCTTTCATAACAAATTCCGCCATGGGACTACGGCAGATATTCCCCAGACAGATGAACAAGATTCGGGTCATTTTCTCTCAGCTCCTTTGGGCAACAGTATACCATTGTCGGGACAGTATTGGAATGGGCTTTTCCCTGCTCTGCCAGAACGTAACGAAAAGCATACCCTCCACCAACTGTGCAAAGACATCCGTCCAGCCCGCAGAATGCCAGCTTCTTTCGGAGATTGGAAACGGTATTGCCAACCACTTTTAAGGTATCGGCGCAATCCTTTCCCCATACAGCATCAAAAAGCTCTTTTTTAGAGAGCGTCGTTCCTTCGCAGACTGCCAGCACCCACAACAGGTCGGATTCAAGACGTGTCAACGAAATATTTCTGCCGTTGGCTGAAATTTCATGTCGGGTGTTGTCAATCACCAATCCCGGCAGTTCCAGTTTTTTCTTTGCGCAGAATGTGATCTGCTCCGCCTCAATCTGCGCCTGTTGCAAAAGGCTCAGAATCGTTTGCTCCAGTACCTGGTCCGGGGTGTTCGCTCGTATCACAATCATGGAAGGCTCCTGTGTCACCGTTACTCTGCATCCATTTCGCGGATCAGATTGACCATTTCGATGGCGCTGACCGCGCAGTCATAGCCCTTGTTTCCGGCTTTCGTACCTGCCCGCTCGATTGCCTGCTCGATATTTTCAGTCGTCAGAACGCCAAATAAAACAGGAATACCGCTTTCCAGCGAAACTGCTGCGATGCCTTTTGAGACTTCGTTGCAGACGTAGTCGTAATGGCTGGTAGAGCCGCGAATCACTGCGCCAAGGCAAATCACAGCATCGTACTTTCCGCTTTTTGCCATTTTGGAAGCAACCAGCGGAATTTCAAACGCTCCCGGCACCCATGCGACATGAACATCGTCCTCGCTCACATCGTGCCGGAGGAGTGCATCCATTGCCCCGCCAAGGAGCCTTGAGGTGATGAACTCGTTGAATCGTGCAGCAACGATACCGACCCGGATGTTTTGTGCAATCAGTTTTCCTTCAAATGATTTCATTGTAGAATCCCTCTTTTCCTTAATAACTCAGGATATGTCCCATTCTTGCCTGCTTGGTTTTCAGATAGAACAGGTCGTGCGCGGTCGCAGTCATCTGAATTGGGACACGTTCTGTAATCTCCAGACCGAACTCGGAAAGTTGGTATACCTTATCCGGATTATTGGTCAACAGGCGCAAACTATGTGCTCCCAGCTCCCGCAAAATCTGTGCTCCCATATAATACTCCCGTTCATCCCCATGGAAACCAAGGGCGAGGTTGGCTTCCAGGGTATCCATGCCCTGTTCCTGCAACTCGTAGGCACGCAGCTTATTTATGAGACCGATACCGCGCCCTTCCTGCCGCATATAGAGCAGGATGCCACGCCCCTCCTTTTCAATTTGCGTCATCGCCGCAGCCAACTGCTGTCCGCAATCGCAGCGCAGCGAACCGAACGTATCACCCGTCAGACATTCCGAATGTACCCGACACAGGACATCCCGGCCATCACCGATTTCACCTTTTACCAATGCGATGTGATGCTCTCCGTTCAGGCGGCTCACAAAACCGTATGCGCGGAAGTCGCCGTATTTTGTCGGTAGATTTACGGCAGCCACCTGATCGACCAGCTTTTCGTGACACTTACGGTACTCTTGCAAGGCTTGGATGGTGATGAATTTGATTTGGAATCGTTCTGCCAGCTGTGCAAGTTCCTCCGTGCGCATCATAGTGCCATCGTCCCTCATGATCTCGCAGCAAAGCCCGCACTCTTTCAGCCCTGCCAGACGGCACAGGTCTACGGTGGCTTCTGTGTGGCCGTTCCGTTCCAGAACACCATTTTTCCTTGCTAAAAGTGGGAACATATGACCCGGTCGCCGGAAATCTTCTGCTTTTGCGTCTTCTGCTACACAGGCCAGCGCGGTAATAGAGCGTTCCGCAGCAGAAATGCCGGTCGTGGTTGAAATATGGTCGATGGACACGGTAAAGGCGGTTTCATGGTTGTCCGTGTTATGCCGAACCATCTGCGGAAACTTCAGCTTCTGTACAAAAGCTTCCGACATCGGCATACAGATCAGACCTTTGCCATGGGTCGCCATGAAATTGACATTTTCTGTTGTCGCAAACTCAGCGGCACAGATAAAATCGCCCTCGTTTTCGCGTTCCGGGTCATCCGTCACCAAAATGATCTTGCCTTGTCTCAAATCTTCCAGAGCTTCCGGAATGGTATTGAATCTCATTGTTGTTTCTCCTTATTCAAATCCGTAGCGTATCAGCATTTCTTTCGTGACAGAGCTTTGCCGGTGTTCCTGCGGTATCGGCTGAAACAGCTTTTCGACATACTTGCCAAGGATGTCGGTCTCCAGATTTACCACATCGTTTTTGTGCCTTTGACACAGATTTGTACAGCTGACGGTGTGAGGGATGGTGGACACTGAAAACGCATCCGAACTGACTTCTGCCACCGTCAGGCTTATACCATCGACCGCGATGGAGCCTTTTTCCACGACATAGCGCAAAAGATTCGGTTCCGCATGGATGGTAAACCAGACCGCATTGTCGTCTTTTTTGATTCGCAGGATGCACCCGGTGCCATCCACATGACCCGCCACAATATGCCCGCCAAACCGTCCATCCGCAGCCATTGCCCGTTCCAGATTGACCCTGCTCCCGACCATAAGGCCTGCAAGAGAGGAGCGGTTCAGGGTTTCGTGCATAACATCGGCAGAAAAGCTGTCTGCAAAAAGCCGGGTAACGGTCAGGCAGATGCCATTCACTGCGATGCTGTCACCGATTTTTGTGTTTTCCAGAACGGTCCGTGCCTGAATGTTCAGCACTTCCGAATGCTGCCCATGCGTGATCTGCTTTACAGCTCCGACTTCTTCTATAATTCCAGTGAACATGGATACTCGACCTCGCTTTCAATCAGAATATCCTCGCCAAGATGGGTCAGGCTGCTGTTTTTCAGCCGGAATGCTGCACTCGGCACATGAACTCCTGCACCTTCCACCGGTGTTTTTGCTTCCTGTCCGCCGAACAGCTTTGGGGCAATGTACGCCTGCACCTGTTGAACAACGCCGCTTTCCAGTGCTGCCCAGTTCAGTGTCCCTCCGCCTTCCAGAAGAATGCTGTCGATTTGTTCCTGACCAAGTTTTTCCATAAGTTGTACAAGGTCAATGTGACCGTTCCTTTTGTCCAGACAAATCACCCGGCACCCAGCCTGTCGATATATCGCCTGCCGTTTCGGGTCGGCGCAGCAGGTCGCAAGGATGGTCGGGATCTGTTTTGCTGTTGCGACCACCTGTGCTTGCAATGGTGTCCGCAGCTGAGTATCACAGACGATGCGAACTGGATTTTTTCCGTTCTCCATGTGGCAGGTCAATAAGGGATCATCGGCAAGAATGGTTCCGACACCGACCATGATTCCGCTGAACCGATGCCGCTGTTGTTGAACATCCGCTCGGGCAGCTTCCCTTGTAATCCATTTGGATGCGCCCGTAACTGTGGCAATTTTTCCGTCCATTGTCATGGCATACTTCATAGAAACAAACGGGCGTTTTGTCGTTATAAAATGGAAGAATATCCGATTGAGTGCGTCGCATTCTTCCCGCAAAACGCCTTCCGTCACCGCTACCCCCTGCACCCGCAAAGCAGCAATTCCTTTTCCCGACACCAGCGGGTTTGGGTCTGCCGACCCCACTACGACCCGGCTGATGCCCGCTTCCAGAATAGCATTCACACACGGCGGCTGTTTTCCAAAATGACAGCAGGGCTCCAGCGTCACATACATCGTTGCCCCTTCGGGGTCAACAGCGCAGGATGCTAACGCATTTCGCTCCGCATGGGGCTGGCCATACCGTTCATGCCATCCCTGCCCGATGATCTGACCATCTTTTACAATGACAGCACCCACCATCGGATTTGGGGATGTCCATCCGCATCCTTTTTTAGCCAGTTCTAAGGCAAGACGCATATACTCTGTATCGTTCATCTCTCTGCCTCCAAATAAAAAAGCCCCGAACCAGATTGTTCAGGACAAGGCAAACAGGCGCAGTATCTCCTGCGCAAAAAGAAAGCTCTGAAATGCAAACGCATCTCAGAGCAGCTTCCATGAGCACAGAGATCTTGTGGTTTCTCTATGCTTTCCTATCTTCTTTCATCCAGACTGTACTGTCGGCTTCGGAGTTTCACCGAATCATGCCTTGCGGCTCGTGGGCTGTACCACCGGTAGGGAATCGCACCCTGCCCTGAAGAATTCCTATTTTTTTTACAAATTTATGATATGCACTTTGAAGTGTTTTGTCAAGGTGTTTTTAATTATCAAGAATAATATTGTCAAAGAAATTATTTTTCTTGCCCTTTATGTAGTGTGGCTTTTTGTTTCTGTTGTTATTATTCTTGCTGCCTGTACTATTTCTATCGTTTCTGCTATTCCTGCCGCCGTTATTTCTATTACTTCTGTCAGCCTTGTTATCAACATTGTTTTTGCCACTGCTGCTGTTTTCTGACTTACCGGCCTTGTCTGTGCCCTGTCCGATTTTCATGGTAAGCTGGATGCGCTGCTTTTTGAGGTCAACGCTCATAACCTGCACATCTACTATGTCCCCTACACTGACAGCCTCAAGCGGATGCTTGATATAACGGTCACATATCTCTGAGATATGCACAAGTCCGTCCTGATGCACTCCTATATCCACGAAGCATCCGAAATCTATTACGTTTCTGACTGTGCCCTTTAATACCATACCCGGTGTGAGGTCCTTCATCTCAAGGACATCGCTTCTTAGAATTGGCTTTGGCATATCCTCACGCGGGTCTCTTGCCGGCTTTTCAAGCTCTTTTACGATGTCACGCAGTGTGATTTCACCAACTCCTGCCTCGTCTGCGAGCGCCTTGTAATCAGATACCTTCTTTGAGATTCCAACTACATTTCTGTTCTTTACATCCTCCATTGTGTAGCCAAGCTTTTCAAGCACTGCCTTTGTGGCATCATATGACTCAGGATGCACGCCTGTGGCATCAAGCGGGTTCTTTCCGTCTGAGATACGCATGAAGCCTGCACACTGTTCAAATGCCTTCGGTCCAAGCTTTGCTACCTTAAGAAGCTGTGAACGTGATGTGAATTTACCGTTTTCCTCTCTGTAGTCCACGATGTTTTTGGCAATGGTCTTTGAGATGCCTGATATGTACTCAAGCAGTGAAACTGATGCTGTATTTAAATCTACACCAACCTTATTTACGCAGTCCTCTACAACTCCTCCGAGTGCCTCTGAGAGCTTTTTCTGGTTCATATCGTGCTGATACTGTCCGACACCGATTGACTTTGGATCAATCTTTACAAGCTCAGCGAGCGGATCCTGAAGTCTACGCGCCATGGATGTGGCACTTCTTTGTCCCACATCAAAATTCGGAAACTCCTCCGTGGCAAGCTTGCTGGCTGAATATACTGACGCACCTGCTTCATTTACTATGATGTACTGCACCTTTACCGGAATTTCCTTTAACAGCTCTACAATCACCTGCTCTGACTCACGCGATGCTGTTCCGTTTCCAAGTGAGATAAGTGTGACATGATGCTTGTCTATGAGCTTTTTGATTACGGCCTTTGCCTCCTCGACCTTGTTCTGTGGTGCCGTCGGGTAGATTACTGTGGTATCGAGCACCTTTCCTGTAGGGTCTACGACAGAAATCTTGCAGCCTGTACGGAATGCCGGATCCCATCCAAGCACAACCTGTCCTGCAATTGGAGGCTGCATGAGAAGCTGCTCCAAGTTCTTTCCGAATACCTTTATAGCTCCATCCTCTGCTTCCTCTGTCAGATTGTTTCTGATTTCACGCTCTATGGCAGGGGCAATAAGCCTGTCGTACGCATCCTCCACTACCTCTGTGAGTACGGCGGCTGTAGGCGCTCCATCATTTGTGATAACCTGCTTTTTAAGATATTTTATGATATCCTCTGTCGGTGCCTCTATCTTTACTGTGAGGATTTTTTCCTTCTCACCACGGTTAATTGCGAGTGTTCTGTGACCTGCCACCTTGGAAAGAGCCTCATCAAATTCATAGTACATCTCATAGACAGACTCCGCCTTTGGATCCTTAGCTGTCGATATAAGACGCCCCTTTTGCATGGTAAGCTCTCTGATTTTTGTTCTGTAACCGGCATTGTCGGATACGTTCTCTGCAATGATATCCTTTGCTCCGGCAAGTGCAGCCGCTTCATCTGCCACGTCTTTTTCTGCATCCACATATTTAGCTGCTTCTGCCATGATATCAACAGACGATTCCTGCGCTAAAATGGTCTGTGCCAGTGGTTCTAAGCCCTTTTCCTTTGCGATTGTGGCACGGGTTCTTCTCTTCGGACGGTAAGGTCTGTACAAATCGTCAACCGCCACCTGTGTCTGTGCCTCAAGGATTGCCTTCTTAAGCTCATCCGTAAGCTTGCCCTGCTCCTCAATGCTTGCAAGCACTGTCTGCTTCTTGTCCTCAAGATTACGTAGATATGTCAGTCTGTCGAAGAGATTTCTGAGCACCTCATCATTTAATGAGCCGGTTGCCTCCTTTCGGTATCTGGCGATAAAAGGAATGGTGTTTCCCTCATCTATCAGCTTGACAGCGGCCTCGGCCTGTCCTTTTTTAATCTGCAGTTCTTCTGCAATTGCAGCAATAATATCCATTTTTTTACCTCTTTAAAAAACTTATTCTTTTCGTATTATAAATGAAGTGATACAATAAAATCAACTTTATAGAAAGGAATTTTATTATGGATCCACAAAAATTTGATTATAATCAGGATTATAACTATAATTTCGGCAGCAATTATGGGCCGGGCTTTAATCCCAACAACAATTTCTACAATAAACGCTCACGCAATATGGAGGTTGCAGCACTTGTGCTTTCAATAATTGCCATCGCGTCGTGCAGCTGTATTTATGTGTCTATCATATGCGGCTCGCTTGCCATGATTTTTGCGTTACTGTCAAAAGGCGGTGCCACCTCAATGAGCAGCATGGCTATGACCTCATTCTGGATTGCGTTTGCCGCTGTTGTTATCACTCTTATTATCTATATCGGCTCGTTTGCCGCCATGCTTCACGAATACGGAAGCATAGAGGGTATATTAAAGGAATACCAGAACCTGACCGGTATCGACTACAATGAGCTACTTCAGCAGATGAATACCGCAAAATAATATAAGCATATTTTTGACTATACAGTTTACCACAATAATGGCAAGTGCAAGCCACATATATAATGGCCTGAAGTGCATTCCGATGTGCAGCCTGCCGCGGCTTATCCGCTGCAGTGTCTGTGACAGCATAAACCAGCCGCCCAAAACGGCTGTATACGGCACAAACGGATGGAGTACAAACGACCTTATCAGATGTCCGTGCAGCAGCGCAAATGTGGCTCTCGTGCCACCGCACCCCGGACAATAGTAGCCTGTATATGCGTGCAGCGGACATGGAGGCACCTTTGTGAGTATCTGCGTACCGCATACTCCAATCACTGCCGCAAGAGCCGCAAATACAGCTATGCATATCCAGCCCGTTATATAGAAATACCTGTCGATTGTTTCATCTGTCTGCATGATATGTGTGGTCCTTCCTGTGATTTTGTGTAACCATATGAATACAAGTATATGCTATATATCTGACAATTGTCAAAGCATTAATTTAAACATTAACTTAAGCATTAATTCAAAACTATTATTTCAGGAGAAATATAATGAACCCAAAAAAGAAATCCAAAGAATTAAAAAGAATATCAAGAGAGAACCTGAACGGAAGATACAGACTTAGCATGAGCGTTTTTCTCACTGTCACACTCATAAATCTGTTTAGTGATCTGCCGTTTACCTACCTGCTCGGAAATATATATGCGACAAAGGTTCAGACCGTCATCTACTACATTGCCGAGGTGCTTTTATCTATCGTGGTCGGCGTGCTGCAGATGGGACTCATACGTTTCCACCTTAATATGGCAAGAAAGAAAGAGTGCCGTATCAGCGATGTATTCTACTGCTTTATGAATCACTCCAACAGATATTTTGGAGCATACATCATATATTATGCCATCTCTATGATTGCAAAGGCGCCTTTCCTTGTAGCCAGAAACTTTTTCAAGCTAAGCGGCGACACTATGGGAATTGCTATCGCTTTATATGCTGCAAGTGCTGTGCTCAGCTTTATTGTACTGGTTCTGTTTCCGTTTTACCTGTATCTGGTGCTCTCTCGCGATGATTTATCAGTATTTGCATGCCTGACTCATGCAATAAAGCTGATTCGCGGCAACATACTCAGAGTCATTTACATTAACGTAAGCTTCATCGGTATGCTTGTGCTTTGCGTGCTGTCGCTCGGCATCGGCCTGCTCTGGGTGGAGCCTTACTATGAGCAGACCTTTACAAATCTCTTCCTCGATGTGACAGGGGAGCTGCCGGCTGTGGACTGCGCGGTGTAACGGCTTATATAATCGCTTGTGCATGGAGCGCTTCGAATTCAGGTTCTGTAAGTGCATGAAGCGCCCGGTGCACAGATTATATATCACTCCGCTCTCATAACTCCTTAGTCTAGTGGGAGTAAATGCCGTCATCCGCAGAGCTTATCAGGCGCGGAAAATCAAACGCGCATTTTACCTCAATATCTAAATTCAGGCTATGCTGCTTGAACGAGTATTTTCCGCGCCGCTTTTGCTGATGACGGCATATAACTCCCACACGACACATCGTAAATCGAACGTAGCGACATACAATCTGTGCACCGAGCGTTCCATGCACTAATATACTTCTTCTATTTATCTTACTGCTCCATGCACTTACTCAACTTTTATCGAAATTTCCGAACATGTGGGATATATAATCCGCATCCCATCCGCTACACGCACCCACTCTCAACCTAAAATCGAAGCTCTACATCTTTAGCAACCGGTCCATAATCCTTGCTGCAACGCAGCTCTTGTCCATGATTTCAAGCTCTGTGCAGTCGTCAGCCGTGATGAGTGTGACCACATTGGTATCTGTTCCAAAGCCTGCGCCTGCTACCTTTAGGTTGTTTGCCACTATCATATCTGCATTTTTCTTTGCAAGCTTTGCTTTCGAGTTTTCAAGCATATTCTGGGTTTCCATAGAAAAACCGCATATAAGCTGTCCCTTAGCCTTGTGTGCTCCGAGGTATGAAAGGATGTCCTCTGTGCGCTCAAGCTCAATTACAGACTCATATGAGCTGTCATTTTTCTTTATTTTCTCATCAGCCGGATGTGATGGGCAAAAATCCGCTACTGCTGCGGTCATGATGATAATATCCTGTTCAGCAGCCTTTGATTTCACCACGTCTGCCATGTCTGCGGCCGATGTCACATTTACCACATCTACAAACATAGGTGGCTCAACCGATACTGAAGCGTTGACCAGTGTAACATGCGCACCGCGGAGCATACAGTTTTCTGCTATGGCACGCCCCATCTTGCCTGTTGAGTGATTGGTGATAAAACGTACCGGGTCTATTTTTTCCTGCGTCGCTCCGGCTGTGATGAGTACGTTTTTGCCCGCCAGGTCCTTTTCACAGGCTATTGTCCTCATTATGTAGTTGAAAAGTGTCTGTGGCTCCGGCATTTTTCCTGCACCGGTGTCTCCGCATGCAAGATATCCTTCAGCCGGCTTTATCATCTCAAAGCCGTAGTGCTCGAGCTTTTTGATATTATCCTGCACAATCCTGTTCTCGTACATATTGGTGTTCATGGCAGGAGAAACAAGCTTAGGACATTTGGCTGCAAGTATTGTGGTGGTAAGCATATCGTCTGCGATTCCGTTTGCCATCTTGCCTATCACATTGGCTGATGCAGGTGCCACCATAAAGATGTCTGCTCTCTTTGCAAGCGCCACATGCTCTACATTGAATTCAAAGTTTCTGTCAAATGTGTCCACGAGGCACTTGTTGCCTGTGAGAGTTTCAAATGTGATTGGATTTATAAAATTTGTTGCATTGTGTGTCATTATGACGTTGACATCGGCGTGCTGTTTTACAAGCATACTCGCAAGGTTTGCTATCTTGTATGCCGCTATGCTTCCTGTCACTCCCAAAACTACTGTTTTTCCTTTTAACATGATTTTCACCTCTGTATAAAACTATTATTCTGCAGTCATTTTTTGTTTACATCGCAAAATGCTTTGTAGCCATCCACAGACTTTGCACTTCTAGCTGCATTGGCAATGGCCTTTGCCATGACATAGGCACTCATTGGCCCCACCAGATTGATATCGGCAGGCACACTGCCCACTGATACAGCATAGATTGAATCTCCGTCTGCCATCGTATGCACGGGTCTGATTGCTCTGCCATAGCCATTGTGAGCCATGGATGCCACCTTGCCTAGTGCGGTCTTGTCAAGCTTTGCATTTGTTATTATTGTACCAATTGTGGTGTTTCCTGTAAACATATTCTGAATCTTCGCCGCTGCCTCAAAATACGCTGTCTCATCATCAAAAAGCAGCCCATTTTCATCCAGTGCTCCGGCAATTTTCTTATCTGTATCTATATCATATATGTCACCAAGTGCGTTCAGTGTCACCACTGCTCCAACCTTTAGTTCTCCAAGCTGTACTGCATAGGCTCCTATTCCACTCTTCATGCTGCGCTCACGCCCCATATATTTGCCGACTGTTGCGCCCATTCCGGCTCCATAATTTCCCTGTAAAAAGGTATCATAGGAAGCGTTCTCACACGCCTTGTATGCCATTTTGCCATCAGGCCTTGCATTTTTATCACCTATTACCAGGTCAAAAATGCACGACTGCACCACAAGAGGCACCTTTGTGACTCCCACATCAAAGCCTATATCGCGCTCCTCGAGATACTTCATCACGCCTCCCGCTGCATCCAGACCGAAGGCAGAGCCGCCTGACAGTACAAGAGCATGGATACCCTTTGCATCTGCCACAGGATTTAAAAGTGGTGTCTCCCGCGAAGCCGGTCCGCCTCCCCTTATGTCAACTCCCGCCGGTGACTGTTTATCAAAAAGAAATACCGTACAGCCGGTCAAGCCCTTAGTGTCCTCGGCTTGGCCTATTTTGAAGCCGCCGATATCCATTATGTCTATTTCATGCATATGTTTCACCTTGTATCATGCCTTTCTTTTAACTCAAATGCTTTTTTTACCGTTCCTAGTCCAACTGCTTATAAAACAGGCGGACCTTATCAGTCCGCCGTACATACAATTTCACATTTATTTTAAATCTATCTGAATTTATTTTGCTGCAATTGGTTTGATAGTATTTAAAACCAATCCAACAAGGTATACGATGATTGCGGCAACTATTGCCTCAATTACTCCGTTAAAGCTGATGACTCCGGTGATAACGCCCAGCACCGCGTTTCCTGCCACACCGATTGCATCTGCATAAGCATCCTTGTAAAGCACGAAGATTGAGCCCATTACAAGCAGTGTATTGGTCATGGCACCAGCTACACCTGCATATACAAACGGAATAACCTGTGTGCTCTTTCTGATAAATACAGCCTCAACTACTATAAATACTACAACTCCGACTGCTATGCCGATTCCTAAAGCGGCTGCCTGTGAAAGTGACTCTGACATCTTGCCGAGGAATGCATATACTCCGAATGCAAGGAATACTGACATGAGCACATTTAAAACTGTGCCCCAGAGATTTTTCTTCTCTGATGCAAGCACCTTTTTGATGCCTATATATACAAAATAAGGTATAACACCTACTAAAATTCTTGGAACAAATGCTATGAATAAGCTCTTAAATATACCTGAGGTTCCGACCAGGGATGCGGCAAGCACCGGCGAAAATACAAAGGATGAAAGAGTTCCTCCGACTATAGTTGCCTTTAAACAACTGGTAAATCCGAATACAAATCCAAGGAATGCTCCCTTTTTAGGTCCGCAGAAAAGTGAACCAAGGATTACCGGAATGTGAATAATCGTAGCGTTGATAACTACGAGCGGAATATATCCGAGTGGTGTGAATGCCATTATAATGATAATGGCTGTGAATAAACCTGTCAGTACAAGTTCGTTTGTTTTTGAATTGCGCATTGTTTTTCCTCCTTTTGGTAAAAGCCCATATGGGTCTCGTCCTAATTCTGTTATGCTGTGATTCTGTCACACGGCATAAAAGCGCACATGAAAATTGTATGGCTGCTGGATTCTCGTATGAGTAAACCGCATTTATGTATCATACCACCGTGCAAGAAGTGTGTAAAGCAGTTTTTGTTATTTTTTTAACAATTTTTTAATAAAATGTGTTGGTGCAGTGCGAATCACTGACATATACATCGATGTCTTACATATGCTGCATTGTATCGTACAAGCGTGAAAAAAATCCCCGGACATCGTATAAATGTCCGGGGAAATTATTTATTCTACTGTAACTGATTTTGCAAGGTTACGTGGCTGGTCAGGGTTTAAGCCCTTTCCTGTTGATGTGTAGTAAGCGATAAGCTGACAGATTATAACTGACTCGAAAATCGCAAACTCATCCGGTGCCTGTGGGAGTGAGATATGCACATCACAGATTGACTTATCTGTAATATCCTTATCCCTGCTAAGAAGGATAACGTATGCGCCTCTCGCCTTTACCTCGCGGATATTTGAGATGACCTTGCTGTATACATGGCTCTGTGTAGCAACTGCGATAACCGGAACACCCTCGCTGATGAGCGCAATTGTACCGTGCTTTAACTCTCCTGCTGCATAAGCCTCAGCATGAATATAAGAAATCTCTTTGAGCTTGAGTGCACCCTCCATGCTTAATGCATAATCAAGTCCTCGTCCTATGTAAAACGCATTTGTAGCATTTGTCATTCTCTTCGTAAGCTGTTCAATCTCAGGTGCCTGTGTGATAACTGACTCAATGAGATTTGGAACCTCCTGCAGATTCTCAATAAATGTCTTTGCCTCTTCCTTGGTCATACGGCCGGATACAAGACCAAGCTTGCATCCAATCAGGTAAAAGCTTGCCACCTGAACTGTGTATGCCTTGGTACTTGCCACGGCAATCTCAGGACCTGCGTGTGTATAAAGTACATAGTTACTCTCACGGGCTATTGTTGAACCCTTTACATTTACGATAGAAAGCGTCTTTTTAGTATATTTATTAGCCAGACGAAGTGCCTCTAAGGTATCGATTGTCTCACCTGACTGTGACACAAAAATAACCATTGACCTGTCTGTGAGAACAGGCTGCTCATATCTGAACTCTGATGCAATCTCAACAGAAACAGGAATACCAAACTTGTTCTTTAAAAGAGCTTTTCCGACCATTCCAGCATACATGGCTGTACCGCATGCTACAACTGTTATGTCGCTTATATCCTCGAAGAACGAATCCGGGATATTATCATCCTCAAAGCAAGGAAGTGAATCCTTGATTCTTGGAGTGATAGTCCTTGTGATAGCTGTTGGCTGCTCATGAATTTCCTTGATCATGAAATGCGGATATCCATCCTTCTGAGCTGCCGTCACATCCCAGTTTACCTCAAGATAATCAGGCTCAACTTTTTTACCCTCTAAATCCTCCATTTCGATTCCATCAGCAGTCATTATCATGATAGTGTACTCTGGAAGTATAAAATAGCGTTTCGAATATTTGATAAACGCTGTAAGATCTGATGCAATAAATGCTCCGTCATCGCAATATGTTGCAACCATCGGGCTTACATTTCTGACAGCAAAAATCTTTCCCGGCTGATCCTTGAACATGATACAGAACGCAAATGAACCCTGAAGCTCTGCTACTGCCTTCTTAATAGTAGCCTTTGGATCTCCGTCATAGAGCTTGTTGATAAGAGCCGCTGCTACCTCTGTATCTGTCTCAGATATAAGAGAGTCTGCAAGATCATACTTGTTTACAATCTCGTGGTAGTTCTCAATGATACCATTGTGGATAAGTGCGACATTTCCAACCTTGTGAGGATGAGCATTGGCATTGGTAACTCCGCCGTGTGTTGCCCATCTTGTATGTCCGATTCCACAGGTTGAATTGTTCTCATCATCGCAGATAGCTAGAAGATCCTTAACCTTTCCGACGGTTTTGCGAATAGAAATCTTGCCTGTATCCTTAAAATAAGCAATACCTGCACTGTCGTATCCACGATACTCTAACGCTGCGAGTCCTTCTGTCAAAATCTTCTGTGCCTCTAAACGGCCTGTAAATCCTATAATTCCACACATAGTGTTAGATCTCCTTTTCGATATATAATTTTAAATGTACAAATATGTAACTGTTCTGTACTGAATAGCTACTTGATTTTTATGGTTCTCTCGCTTTGTTTTGATGTCTCCATCATATTTGGCTCGAGATGCGCATCCATATATGCGTCCAGGCATCCGCCGAATTTTCGATAACCTGAAACCTCGTTAACCGGCATCATTTTACGTACCTGCCGGTGCATGGCGCTAAAGTTTTTAACTTTTCGAAATCCAATTCCTCCACATTTGATTGAACGTTGTTATTCTATCACATTGGGATAAATGACTCAATTGTAAAATTAGCTGAATTTTTCATAAATGTGGGGGTAAATTTATAATATGCGACTAGATGTCGTAGTATAACAAAGATTACGCTATATTTATGGTCAAAAAAACACAGTACTGCGATAAACAGTACTGTGTTTAAATGTATTAGTAATGTAATTTTATTGCATTATTATGCGATTATGCGTCAGCATTTGCCTCTTTAAGAGCTGCTGTAAGCTGAGGAACGATCTTCTTTAAATCTCCTACTAAGCCGTAATCAGCTACGTCGAAGATTGGAGCATCCTCGTCCTTGTTGATGGCGATGATGAGATCAGACTCCTCCATACCTGCTACGTGCTGGATGGCTCCTGAGATACCGATTGCGAAGTAAATCTGTGGACGTACAGTCTTTCCTGTCTGTCCTACCTGATAATCCTGTGCTAACCAGCCGTTTTCTACAGCGGCACGGGAACAGCTTACCATTCCGCCAAATACATCAGCGAGATCCTGCAGCATCTTGAAGTTCTCTTTGCTTCCAACTCCACGACCACCGGATACAAGAACCTTTGCATCCATGATGTTCTCTACATTTCCAACTGCCTTAACAACGTTAAGAATCTCAACGTAACGGTTGTTCTTCTCAAGTGTAGGATTAAACTCGATTACTTCTGCCTTGCGTCCAGCCTCTTTTGGAAGCTTCTGCATAACACCAGGACGAACGGTAGCCATCTGAGGACGGTTGTCCGGGCAGGCGATGGTTGCGATTGTGTTTCCACCGAATGCAGGACGGGTCATCAGTAACTGGTTGTGCTTCTGCTCATCTTCCTTACCAGGAACTGCGTTGATTGGGAAATCACCGATCTCAAGCTTTGTACAGTCAGCGGTAAGTCCAGTTGCAACTCTTGCAGATACGGTAGGACCAAGGTCACGACCGATTGCTGTTGCACCAACTAACATAACTTCTGGTTTGAATTCGTTGATTACAGATGCTAATGCATGTGCATATGGCTCTGTTCTGTATTCCTTCAGCTCAGGATCGTCAACAACGATAACCTTGTCAGCACCGTACTCAGCAAGCTCATCTGCAAGACCGGCAACTCCTGATCCAAGTAAAACTGCAGTTACTTCTGTGCCAAGATCCTTTGCCAGATCTTTTCCTTTGCCCACCAGCTCCAGTGCAATACCGTTTAACTTGTTGTCTACCTGCTGTGCAAAGACAAATACGCCTTTATATTCTTCTAAGTTCATCTCATTCACCACGCTTTTCTATAATTTGTTAAATTACATGTTTGGTCAGTAACTTGTCCATAATATAGTCAACAGACTCTGCCGGATCAAGAGCAACCTTTTCGCCTGCGCCCTTACGAACCTTATCAGATGCCTTTGCGATCTGGGTCGGAGATCCCTTCAGACCAAGGGTGGAATCATCCACATCCTTTAAGTCTTTTCTGCCCCAAACGGTGATCTCTGCATCATAGGCATCGAAGATTCCGCCGGGAGTCATGTAACGGGGCTCGTTTAACTCTGCCAGTGCAGTAACCAGGCAGGGCATTTTTGCTTTCAGAACGTGATATCTGTCATCGTACTGACGCTCAACGATTACGGAATCGCCTTCAACCTTTAAGTTCTGAGCGTAGCTGATAAC
>ENA-ORRQ01001116-ORRQ01001116.1-human-gut-metagenome-genome-assembly--contig:-NODE-1116-length-21944-cov-14.673398_pt1 | contig 21944 bp, 13 predicted proteins | sample MGYA00242177_ERZ509138 | MGnify/ENA primary metagenome ERZ509138 (study PRJEB26280, sample SAMEA2338628) | human gut metagenome | biome: human gut; feature: human-associated habitat; material: faeces... | reverse complement strand
CCGTATTCTTTTCTTTCCACAGCTGTGGAAAGAAAAGAATACGGCAGTGGAAAGATTAGCATTTAGGATAGAAAAGGATAACTCCCAATGAGTCTGTCCTTAGTTCTTGGCAGGCAAAGAAACAGAAGCCTCCAATATCGGGGAGACAGACTCCCAAACCTGAGCATCGATACTCTGCATTCCTAGCACAGAAGGATGCCCCCATTGTTTATCAATGTCGTGCAAACGAATATTCTCGATGCCATAGTGCCGGCAAATTTCATCCATGGAATCAGTTACCTCTTCGGATAATTCTGAATTGGTAATATTATAAATCCTGGCCGCAGGATAGAGCTGCTTGAGAGATGCAAGCAGATAGCAAAAGGCAGGACGGAAGCTATACAAATCGGCTTTCGTCCAGCCATCATATTGGTATGCGCCAATGGGAGCACCTGCCCAACTGTCATTGGTACCGCCAAAAACAAGGATTATGTCGGGGGTGCCGAGGTTGTGAATACGGGTGATAAAAGAACGGTCGGAGTAATCGGCTTTCTCGTAACCGGTATGACAGACGGTGGAGCCGGAATAGGAATTGTTGCGTTCCAACTGAAAGCCGTGCTCATGGATGAAACGGTACCACCAGGTTTCCTCCACCTTTGTCACATCATTCTCTTTCTTTTCGCCGGGAACTCCATACCAGCAGAGATTGGCGGCAGGAGAGACATGACCGTAAAAAGTGGAATAGGAATCGCCAAGAATAGAAACTTTCTTTTGAGCAAACACCCCTGATATAAGGGTCAGGGAAAAAACAACCAGAAAAAACAAGGATTTGCAGTTCATAATAGATAGATTTTTATGTCGTATGCCGCAAAGTTATAAAGTTTGTCCCGGTTTGACGGCAAGAAACCGTAGTTTTTTTGCCATAGCCCGCTTATATGAAAGCCCCTCTACCATCGGATTCCCACAAAAAAAGGAAATGCCGGATTGATAGAGGGGCGAGAGAATGAAGATGAGAAAGAGTATATTTTACTCCCGCCCTCCACCGAGGGCTTGATAGAGGTTGATGATACCTTGTATTTCATCAAAGCGGTCGGCTACCTGTGTCAGTTGGGCAGAGAGTAGCCCCTGCTGGGCAGTGAGCACTTCCAAATAGGTGGAAGTGCCGTGTTGCATCAGTAACCGGGTGCTGCGGACGGTAGTTTCCAGTGAAGTTATCTGCCTTGCGCGGAGCTCCGTCTTTCCACGGGCTACCTGCACTTGGGTCAGAGCATTGTTCACTTCGCTACCGGCATTGAGCAAAGCTTGCTGAAAAGCGAGCCTGGCTTCTTCCTGCTGTGCTTTGGCTATCTTGAGCTGTGCCACGTTCAGCCCTTTGTTGAACAAGGGTTGTGTCAGCGAACCGATGGCGGAGAAGAGTAGTTTTCCTGGATTGACAATCATGCTTCCTGCCGAGTTGGTCCAGCCAGCTGTACCGCTCAGGGTGATGGAGGGGTAGAAAGCAGAACGGGCGGCATTGATGCTGTAGAAAGCGGATGCCAGCGAGAGTTCGGCACTTTTCACATCGGGACGGCGGGAAAGCAATTGCAGAGGTACGCCCACCGCAAGTTCCTGCGGGAACTCCTGCCCCGCCAACCGGCCACGCTCAATGGTGCCCGGAACATCGCCCAACAGAATGGAGAGACTGTTCTCCACTTCCTTTACCTGCTGCCGGAGGTCGAGCAGCGAAGCTTCCACCTGACGACAGTTGGCTTCGGATTGCGAAACACTCGCCTCGTTCGTCATGCCTGCAGCCATCATGGCTCGCATGGTGCGTACACTTTCGCGCCAACTGGCGGCTGTTTCTTCGGAAATGCGGTATTGCTCGTCGAGCATCAGCAAGGTGTAGTACAGATTGGCCACATTAGCTATCAGCGAAGTGCTGACGGCTTGTTCGTACTCCAAGCTTTGAAGGTAGAGCGCTTTGGAACGGCGTTTGGCATTGGTCAACTTACCAAAAATATCGACTTCCCAACTTGCCGAGGCAATGCCGGAATAGGTCCACGAGCCTTTGGAATTGTCGAAACTGCTGACGCCACCCTGCGGAGTGAGCATAAACGAAGGCAGGTACGAAAGTTTGGCCGACATCAGCGTGGCTTCTGCCTCCTTGATACGTTGTTGGGCGGAAAGCAGGTCAGTGTTGCCTTGCAAGGCTTGTTCGATGAGCGACTGTAATTGCGGGTCCGTAAAAAGCTCGCGCCAGGAAAGGGAAGCGATGGAGGTAGTGTCCGATGCCGCAAACAGACTCAGGCTATCCAGACTTTGCCCATCCAAATCGTGTCCATAAAGTCCATCGGTCGTGATGTCCTCCGGGCGCTGGTATTTGGTATAGATGTCGCAACTGGTCAGTACCAAGCCGGCGACAGCTAATAATATGAATTGTTTCTTCATTATTTTTTTATGTTAGTTACGCGATAATGTACTAATGTGATTCTTCTATCTCCTTCCGGCTTACTTTCATCTCTTCCTCAATCTGCCAGTCGCTCGTCGGGACGGATTGGGCAGGACGAAGCCGCTCCTGCAACCACTGGAAACTGATGAACAAGACAGGAACAATGAACAGCAGCGCCAATGTGCCGATGAACATACCACCGACAACACCCGTACCCAATGAACGGTTACCGTTGGCTCCGACACCCGTGGCAACCACCAAGGGGAAAAGGCCGAAAATCATCGTCAGTACCGTCATCAGGATGGGACGGAAACGCGCCTTTGCCGCACTGACGGCAGAAGCAATCAGCCCCATTCCCGCTTTACGGCGCTCGGCGGCATACTCCGTCAACAGAATAGCAGTCTTTGCCAACAGACCTATCAGCATGATAAGTCCCGTCTGCAAATAGATATTATTCTCCAACCCGGCTATCCTGGCAAAAAGGAACGACCCCATCAGGCCCGCAGGAACGGCCAGGATAACGGCAAACGGAATCAGAAAGCTCTCGTAAAGCGCACTCAGAATCAAGTAAATCATCAAGATACAGATACCGAAGATGATGACTGTAGTACCACTCTGCTGGCTTTCCTCGCGGGTGATGCCACCAAAGTCATAGCCATATCCCTTCGGCAAGGCTATCTCCGCCGTTTCTTGTACGGCACGGATGGCGTCACCGGTACTGTATCCCTCAGCAGGCATGGCATTCACGGCAATGGAGTTGAACATGTTGAAGCGGCTCAAGGACTCGGCACCGTAGGAACGGGTCAGCGTAACGAACTGGCTCAACGGAGCCATCTCACCGTTGGACATGCGCACAAAGGCATTGTTCAGTGAAGCCTCATCCAAACGGAACTTCGGGTCGGCCTGAATCATTACCTTGTAAACTTTGGAGAAACGGTTGAAGTTGGAGACATATTGCCCGCCATAATAGCCCGACAGTGTGGACAACACCTGGTCGGGAGTAATCCCGGCACGTTTGCACTTGGAAGCATCCACCTCGACGGTCCACTGCGGATAGCGTACATCGAACGTGGAGTATGCCATCGAAATTTCCGGACACTGGTTCAGTGCCGCCAGATACTGCTGGGTGGTCTGGAAGAAGGTGTTCATATCCCCTCCCTGCTTGTCCTGCACATTCAAGTCCAGCGCATTACCCATACCATAGCCCGGAATCATACCCGGAGCAATGGCAAAGACTGTAGCATCCTTAATATCCGCCGTGCGAGCGTATATCTGGTTGACGACTGCCTGCACCTGGTCTTCCTTTGCCGTACGCTCGTCCCAAGGTTTCAGCTTCACGATAATCATACCGAAAGAATTTCCCTGCCCGGACAGCAGACCATAACCGGCAACTTTCTGCAAGTGCAATTTCTGAGGAAGGTCTTCCTGACGCTTCTCCACGCGGTCTATAATGTCATTTGTCGTCTTGAGCGAGCTACCCGGAGCGGTGCTAACGTTGACAAACAACGTTCCTTGGTCCTCGTCGGGCACCAGTCCGGTCTTGGTGGTATTCATCAGGAATACCAGCAGCACCACCGAAAGTGCCAGCAACGACCATCCCAGCCAGCGGCGCTTGATGAACAGCAACACTATCTTCTTATACTTCTCGACCACCGCCTCGAAAGCCGTGTTGAATGCCTTGCGGAAGCGCGAAGCAAAATTATTCTTCTCCGTTCCGTCCTCATTGATATAAGGCTTCAGCAGCAAGGCACAAAGTGCGGGACTGAGTGTCAACGCATTAATCGCCGAAATACCAACGGCCACCGCCATCGTCAACCCAAACTGGGTATAGAACGTACCGGAAGTCCCTCCCATGAACGATACCGGAATAAACACCGCCATAAACACCAGTGAAGAAGTGATAACCGCGTTGCTGATGCCCTTCATCGCATCGATACTTGCCATATAGGAGGACTTATAGCCCACATCAAACCGTGCCTGCACCGCCTCCACCACGACAATGGCGTCATCCACCACCGTACCAATCACCAATACCAGCGCAAACAGTGTAATCAGGTTGATACTGAATCCGGCAACGGACATGAAAGCAAACGTACCAATCAGTGAAACAACGATACCTACCAGCGGAATCAGCGTAGAGCGGATGTCTTGCAAAAAGACATAAACCACCAGGATAACCAGGATAATAGCCTCAATCAGCGTTTTCACCACTTCGTGGATAGAGGCGAAGAGGAAATCGTTGCTGGACATCATCTGGGTAAGCTCCACGCCTTTCGGCAAGTCCTTGCGTGCTTCTTCAAGGAGCCGGTCAATCTGCCGGTTCACTTCCGTGGCATTGGACCCCGCGGTCTGGAACACCATGCAGGAGATACCGGGATGTCCATCCATGGTACCTTTGTAGGCATAACTGTCCTTACCCAGCTCTATATCGGCGATGTCCTTCAGTTTCAGCACCTCGCCGTCTTCGGTAGAACGGATGACGATGTCGCCGAACTCCTCAGGAGTAATGAGGCGTCCCGTATATTTCATGGTATATTGATACGTCTCATCCGAGTTCTCACCAAACGACCCGGTGGCCGATTCGATATTCTGCTCTGCCAGCACAGCCGTCACATCCGAAGGTATCAGCTTGTACTGCGCCATGACATCCGGTTTCATCCAGATACGCATGCTGTAGTCACCACCCATAATCATCATATCGCCCACACCGGAGATACGGAGAATCTGCGGCTTCAGGTTGATACTGATATAGTTGGCAAGAAAGTTCTCGTCATAGCTGTCATCAGGGCTATATAAAGAGAACATCTGCAAGATACTGGTCTGCCGCTTGCTGGTGGTGACACCCACCTGGGTTACTTCGGCAGGAAGCTGCCCCGTGGCTTTGGACACACGGTTCTGCACATTGACCGCCGCCATGTCCGGGTCTGTACCCTGCTTGAAGTACACAGTAATGGAAACCGACCCTGCATTGCTGGCGGTAGAAGTCATGTAAGTCATGTCCTCCACACCGTTGATGGCCTCTTCCAACGGAGCGATAACACTTTTCTGAAGGGTTTCCGCACTGGCACCATAGTAAGTGGTGCTCACCATGATGGTGGGCGGCGCAATGTCGGGATATTGCTCAACGGGCAAGGTGAACAATCCGATGATGCCCAGAATGACAATCGTAATGGAGATGACTGCCGAAAAAACGGGGCGTTCTATAAAAGTTCTGAGGTTCATATTCTATCGGTTAAAAATTATCATTCATTCGTTTTGGGTTGGACGGAAGTACCTTCACGCAGCAAACCCACGCCTTCGGCCACAATTGTGTCCCCCACTTTCAAGCCGCTCTCTACGATATATTCCTGACCTCCATTCACACGGGTCACTTGCACGGGAACTGATTGCGCCTTGCCGTCAACTACCTTATATACATAGACCTTGTCCTGTACTTCGTAAGTGGCACTCTGGGGAACAACGATGCAGTTCTCTTTCCGTACCGGGATGATGACGTTGCCCGAACCGCCACTGGTCAGCAATCCCTCTTTATTGGGGAACACGGCACGCAGACTGACTGTACCCGTAGAGGTATCAATTACACCACTGATAGTTTCTATCTTACCTTCTTGCGGATAGACAGAACGGTCATTGAGCTGTAATTCGATAGAGTCCATCTCTGCCAGCGCCTTATCCTTGGAGCCGTAGCGGCGGGTGAGGTCAAGCAACTGATTCTCTGTCATGGAGAAATAGACACACATATTAGAATTATCGGATACGGTCGTCAGTGGTTTGGGCAAACTGGCGCTGACCAACGTCCCCACCCTATAAGGGAGCGTACCTACCATTCCATCTGCCGGACTCTTCACTTCTGTATAAGAGAGGTTATTGGCGGCATTCACCTGCTGCGCCTCGGCTTGGGCCAACTGGGCTTTCGCTGTCAGCAGGCTGTTGTAGGAAGTCTTTAAGTCAAACTCGGAAATCACCTTCTGGGCATAAAGCTCCTTCTTGCTGTCATATGTCAGTTGCGAAGTGGCCACGCCGGCACGGGCAGCTTCCACATTGGCTTCTGCTGTGCGCAAGGCTGCCAGATAGGGCACCTGGTCGATAATAAACAAGACTTGCCCCCGACGCACGGTCTGTCCTTCCTCCACACAAAGTTTGGTGAGTGTACCGGACACCTGCGGATAGATGTCAATGTCCTGCCGTCCGCGGATGGCTGCGGAATAAATTGTCTGCAGTTCTTTGTCGGTAGTCGAAATAGTCATCACCTGATATTCCGACTGGGGTTGCACGACAGGCGCGCTGCCGCAGGCTGCCAGTGTTGCACTACAGATGACGGTCATCATCTGTTTCATCATACTCTTTTTTGTTATCATACTTTTTATCTTAAAAAAATAATACGTCGGCTTTCTCTTTCATTTTTTAAGCCGGCAGCAAAGGTATGCCGTTTTTGAACAACCATTTGTTTCATTGAAGGTACACGACTGTTCATTTTCGGAACATGCCATTTAACAATCCAAAAAGAACTCGTACCTTTGTAACCGCAAATCATAAGCAATCTAACATATGAACCCATTACTGACTACCAAACAAGAAACGTTCAGAGCCGGAACAGACAAGCTGGAATTCTTCCGGGAACGTCTTCTGAAAATGAACAATGGAGCACTGATGTTCTGCACCCGTGGAGAAGCAAATATCACAATAGATTTAAGAAAATATCATATTGTACCCAATACGCACATTACGCTGCTTCCAAGTTCCATTATTTCACTGACAAGTGCGAGTAAAGATTTCCTGGTGGACTTCTTTGCCTATTCCGAGACAATGTTCAAGACGGCATGCTTCCGTTTAGAGCCGCCCTTCATACATTTTATAAAGGAGAATGCATGCTATACGCATACCGAAGACGAACCGGTTCGTGCTATCACAGGACTCATCACGGCAAGCAATGCCATCTACCGCGATTCTGAAAATCTGTATCGCGAAGCCATTGCACAAAACCTGCTGCAAATTTTCTTTCTCGACACCTACGACAAGGTTCAACGTTACTTTACGGAAGAGCAAATCAATGGCAGTAACCGGAAAGAAGAATTGTTCAAAAAGTTCATAAATCTGGTACATACGTACTGTACTACCCAGCGGGATGTCGCTTTTTATGCTGACCAACTCTGCATTTCGACCCGCTACCTATCTGCCATCACCAAACAAGTGGCAGAAGATTCTGCCAAAGAAATCATTGACGAAAACCTGATATTGGAACTGAAAATGGCACTGCAATCCACCGGCATGTCACTGAAAGAGATTGCCGACAAATATCATTTTCCCGACCAGTCTTTCTTCGGACGATATTTCAAGAAACACACGGGAATGTCACCCAAGGAGTACAGAGCAAAGAAGAACTGAGGTATGAGCATGCATTTATCCCCTTCTCCTCTGCCTCTTTAGTATTTTTTTAGTATATTTGTCAGACACTAATTTAATCAGTTCAATACCATGAGAAAACTTACACACATGCTCCTTGCAGGCACTCTCATCCTGGCCTGCTCTTCATGCGGAGTAGAAACAACAGCCAACTATCAAGTCATTCCCCTGCCCCAGGAGGTTGCCTTGAGTCAGGAATCCCCCTTCAACCTGAATGACGGTACCATCATCGCCTACCCCGAACACAATGAACTTTTGAAACGCAATGCCGAGTTTTTGGCCGAATACATCAGCCAGTCCACCGGCCACACCCTCCAGACAGAAGCCCTTGCCCCGGGGAGCGAAGCGCCCAAAGGTGCCATCACATTGGGACTGGATCCGGCCATCGGCAACCGGGAAGGCTATGTGCTGACCGTCAAAGCCGACCGGGTGACCCTAAACGGACAGACCGAGAACGGGGTGTTCTACGGTATACAAACCCTGCGTAAATCAATCCCCGCCGAAACCAAAGCCACCTCTATCCTATTGCCTGCCGGCAGCATCCAGGATGAACCCCGCTTCAGCTACCGGGGCATGCACCTCGATGTGGGCCGCCACTTCTTTCCCATTGAGTTCGTAAAAAAATACATAGACTTGCTGGCACTTCACAATATGAATACCTTCCACTGGCACCTCACCGAAGACCAAGGCTGGAGAATAGAAATAAAGAAGTATCCCAAGCTGACGGAAATTGGCGCCTGGCGCGACCGTACCGTTATCGGCCGGAACACCGAAGAGTATGACAACACCCGGTATGGCGGTTTCTATACGCAGGAGCAAGCCAAAGAAATCGTAAAATATGCCGGGGAGCGCTATATCACGGTCATCCCCGAAGTAGACCTGCCCGGACACATGCTTGCCGCACTGGCCGCCTATCCCGAAATGGGATGTACCGGTGGACCGTATGAAGTGTGCCCACGTTGGGGCGTATTCGAAGATGTGCTGTGCATCGGCAACGAAAAGTCCATGCAGTTCCTCGAAGATGTCATGGCCGAAATCATTGACATATTCCCTTCCAAATACATCCACATCGGCGGTGACGAAGCTCCCCGCACCCGTTGGGAAAAGTGTCCCAAATGCCAGGCACGTATCAGAACCGAAAAATTGAAAGCCGACAAGAACCATACTGCCGAAGACCGTCTGCAGAGCTATTGTATGACACGTATCGAAAAGCTCCTCAATAGTAAAGGACGCCAGATTATCGGCTGGGATGAGATTCTGGAAGGCGACGTCGCCCCCAACGCAACTGTTATGTCATGGCGTGGCTCGGCAGGAGGAATCAAGGCGGCCCAACTGGGACACGACGTGATAATGACACCCAATGACTATTGCTACTTTGATTATTACCAAAGTGAGGATACCCGGCACGAACCATTTGCCATCGGAGGCTTTGTCCCATTGGAGAAAGTATACAGTCTGAATCCTACCGCCTCACTGACCGAAGAACAAGCCAAGCACATACTCGGCACACAAGCCAACCTTTGGACAGAATACATCCCGACCAGCGAACAGGTAGAGTATATGGTTCTCCCCCGTATGGCCGCCCTTGCCGAAGTACAATGGACACAACTGGAAAAGAAAGATTATACAAACTTCACTACCCGACTGGCCGGACTCATCGGCCTCTACCGGAGAGACGGGCTCAACTACCGGGAACCCTTCCGACAGCAGGCAGACTCCACAGCGACCGAGAAGAAGTAATCAGAACTGGAAATAGATAAACGGCTGTATCTCCGAACTTTTCATCTGAATGACCAGATAGATTACAGCAAGCATCAGTACCGCCTTTCCCAACAAGGGGAGGCGGATTACTGTTTTTGTGCAAGCACGTTCCCAACTGTCGGGCACAAAATGCAGCAGATAGCCCAATGCCATCAGTGCAAACACTTCCCAATAACCCTCTACCAGCTGCGGGAAGAGTTGCGGACGGAAAGTAGTGAATATCTGCTTCAGCATATCCATTGATGTGGAGAACTCCGCATTACGGAAGAATATCCAGCAGAAACAAACAAAATGGAAAGTGACAAGCACTCCGAAGAAGCGGTGGATGCCATGGCTCTCCGTCCCCTTCTTACGCCCGGTAAGCGTCATCCAGAACTTATGGGCTGCAAGCGCAACGCCATGCATCATTCCCCAAAGTACAAAATTCCACGAAGCGCCATGCCACAAGCCGCCCAGGAACATGGTAATGATGAGATTGGCATATTGGCGGATTTTCCCCTTCCGGTTGCCTCCCAAAGAAATATAAAGGTAATCGCGCAACCAGCTGGAAAGCGAAATATGCCACCGCCTCCAAAATTCCGTAATGGAAGCGGACTTATAAGGGGAATCGAAATTGATATTGAAATGGAAGCCCAGCAACAAGGCAATGCCGATAGCCATATCACTGTAACCGGAGAAGTCGCAATAAATCTGCAAGGCATAGCCATAAACACCTATCAGATTCTCCACCCCCGAATAAAGAGTAGGATTATCAAAAATACGCTCTACAAAGTTAACGCTGATATAGTCCGATATAACCGCTTTCTTGAAGAGCCCACTCACGATGAGGAAGATTCCACGTCCGAACATCTCATTGGAGACAAACAGCGGGCGGCGGATTTGCGGAATGAAATCACGGGCACGTACAATAGGACCCGCCACCAACTGGGGAAAGAAAGAAACATAAAAAGCATAATCCAACAAACTGGTCAGAGGCGTTATCTGGCGACGGTACACATCTATCGTATAGCTCAACGACTGAAAAGTGAAAAAAGAGATGCCCACCGGAAGGAAAATATCCATTGTCGTGAACGTGCCTCCCGTCAGCGAGGCAAAAGTTTCGCCCAGAAAATTGGTGTACTTGAAGTAACACAACAATCCCAAATTGATGAACAGACTCAACACAACCCATGCCTTACGTAGCCAGGGAATAGCCTCGCGTGCCATCAAGCGTGCAATGAAAAAGTCACAGACCGTCACCAGTCCAAGCAGGAAGAAATAAGTGCCACTACTTTTATAATAGAAGTAATAGGAAAACAAGGTGACAAACAGCAAACGCGCCGTCGTCCGGCGTTGCAACAACAGATAAACCAATATAAAAGCGACAAACAGCCAGAGGAAAATACCACTGCTGAATATCATCGGGGCTTGCGGGTCATAAGTGAAGACATCGCGCAAACGGTCCAAGTCTATATTCAATCCGGATAAAAATTCGTCAATATTCCACATAATCGTTATAAGCTTTTAACAAGGCCTGGTAGAACAGCTCGCCTTGCAGGCGGTAACCGTCCGGCAAATAGTGTACATGGTCCGGACGCATCAATCCGGCTTCCTGCCAGTTGAGGCAGGCACGGTGGGTACCGCCAAGTATTTCGTACATGTCCCATACCGCCAATCCGTTTTCATCGGCATAGCAGCGGATAGTCTGCACGGCAACGGCAGTACGCGGATTAATCTTATAGGTCCGACGACGGCGACGCTGCCGGAAACTCTCGTAAGAGCCCGGAGGAGTGGTCATCAACATCGGTACATTCGGCAGTTTCTCGCGAAGCATGCGTACAAGGTCGTCCATCTGGCGATAGTGCAGCATTGTATTGTAACGGCGGTTATGGCTTTCGTTCGTCCCGAAGGAAAGAATAAGCAGGTCGGGATGCAGAGCCGCAATATCAGCAATACGGTCCGGACGGGTGAAAGTAGTACAAAATGCACCGTTGATACCTACATCGGTATAAGAGACTGCCCCGAAAGTGTCCTGCATCAACGCACCGGTGGTACGGGGGAAGATATGGCCGCGTATATGGCTGTCGCCCACATATACGATGCGAAGCGTATCAGCGGAAGCGCCCAGCCGAGACAGACGCAACTTCTCCCAGAAAGGATTAAGAATACCCAGACTGTCGGTAAGTACATTCTCCTTCATTTGCCGGAATGCGGCGGGAAAAGTTATCAAAGGGACAGACACCGTATCCGTACGTTGGGAATAGAGGCAGAGAGTATCACAATCCGTTCCGCCGACATGACACGAAAGGATGCCCGGCAATACATCTTGTGCATGGAGCGGCCCTATCGCCGCAATCAGCACCAGCACCGCGCAGCAAATCGTACATCGTAAATCGTACAATCGTGAATCCTCCTTATGGCTCCTCTTCATAGTAGGCCCTCCTTCTGTCATACTGTTCCTTACCATAAATCAAAGACTCATAAAGCAATCCCGCAAGATACTTTCCACCACGGAAGTTGATGTGCGTATAATCATAATTGGCCAGTGACGGCTTGGCATGCACCATCTCTGCCATACTGCCTTCCCCACCCATAGCCTCGAACATGTTCCAGAAAGCGACAGCCTCATCCGCCGCCAAATTCTGTTGATAACGAACCAGATTCTTGATACCGGGCATGGTACGCAGCTCCCCTTCTTCGGTCTTATAGTCACGGTCGCCCACGCTGACCACAAGGATGGCAGCTTGCGGAAAGGCTTCCTTGAGATGTTCCACCGTTGTCTGCATACCTGCAATGTACCTATCGTAATTGCGTCCGCGCTCGGTGGCCACATTCAAGCCGTATTGCAGGATTATCAGGTCGTAGGGTCGCTGCTCGTTGAACTCGCGCATCATCCACACGGGAACAGAACGGAGGGAGAGGCCGGAGCTGCCACGCAGTGAGAAGTTATCCAGCACAATGCCGGAAGTACCGTCCATGGCAAGGCCATAAAACAAGGTGGAGTCCGCACTTTCCACCGTCCAACGGACAGAACCGATATTTCCCTCTACCGTCATCTCCTGCAAATCATCAATCGGCTCAAAAGTCTCGGTAGTTGCTTCGCCACGATTGACGCGGACAGAAAGGGTGGTTGCGCCACGGTTATAGAAAAAGATACTGGCACGCTGGCAGGTGTCCAGACGGGAAGCATAGTTCTTCTGACCCCGCAGTTCCACATAAGCATCGGTATTCGGAATAAAGTAATGTCCGGAGACTCCCAGCTTGCTACGGTCAAAGAACACGGAGTCCATGACAGAATGGCTCTGCCATCCGCTGAAGGAATGACGCACTGTAGGACGGAAACCACTGGTCATGGACGTGATGGTGACAAAACCCACTCCGCAACCGCCATATTTCTGCTGAAGCATCTCGCGCAAATCGGCCGTCAGAATATCCGCTTCGATAAAGGAGTCGCCGAAATAGGCAATACGAACCGGACGGGGTGCTTTGGCAAGCTCGTCGAGTGCCTGATAGAACCGCGTCATGCCACGCATGGTAGAATCGCTGTAATCTTCAATGCACGTCATGCCCGCACGGCAGGTGTCCACAAAGGCGGGCTTCACCTTCGGAGGCGGGGGCAGCAGACTGTCCGGCTCACTCACCGGCTTGGAAGGACGACGCACGTCCCCCAAGATATCCACACGCCTCAGCACACGGCCACCCATCGTAATACTTGGCAACAGATGCATCAGCAACAATGCACCCCATACGATAAACGCCAACAGACCCGTATATTTCAATGAATTCTTTTCCATACCTAATGTGGCCGCAAAGATATAGATATAGGTTGAAAAAATCTCTCCGGACAAAAAAGAATTATCCCCAAAGAAACAAGATTTTTTCTCCGGGGATAACGGTTATAGACAGAGCAGACCCGATTAAATGGTCTGTTCGATATTCCAAACAAAAGCACGGAGTCCGAGTTGCTCGGTCTCCTTGTCCATCCGGTGGAGCGCTTCGAGCAACGGAGCCACCTTAGCCTCATCTATGATAGTGATGATGGCGGAACACATACTGGGCCAGGCATGGCTGCCATAGTGCGGTTCCCCCGTCTTACTGCCACGCCCCTGTACTTGCTGCCAATAGCTGAAGCCGCGGCAGTTGTGGCGGTCAAGCAATGCCATGATACGTTCAAAGAACGCTTGGTCGAATGTTATAAATACTGATTTCACGCTATATAATGTTTAGTGATTAATGTTTAATGATTAACGGATAATGATTAATCATTGTTTACGTGGTTTCGTCATCTTCTCCTTATGCAACTGGTAATAATCATTCAGCTCACGGTCTTTCTTAATCTTCTTACGCGTGCGGCGGATACCAACACCTGCAAACGAGCAATAGAGTACGGGGACAAGAATCAATGTCAGAATGGTAGATACCGTCAGACCGCCAATTACGGCAACACCCAACGGACGCCACATCTCGGCACCTTCACCCTGCCCTACAGCCATCGGCACCATACCGAGGATAGTGGTCAGCGTAGTCATCAATACCGGCCGCAAACGGCTGCGGCCTGCCGTGACTACAGAGTGAAGCACCGCTTGACCACGTTCGCGGCAAAGCGTGATGTAGTCGATGAGTACGATACCGTTCTTCACCACAATACCAATCAACATGATTCCACCCAAAAGCGACATCACATTCAAATTGGTTCCCGTAAAGAATAATGCCATCAACACACCGCTGAATGCAAATGGAATGGAAAACATGATGATGAACGGATAGCTCAAAGACTCAAACTGAGCTGCCATCACAATGAATACGAGAATAACAATCAATACAGCCAGCGTTCCCAAGTCGGAGAATGAATCCTGTTGGTCCTCATACGAACCCGAAATCTGGATAGAAACACCACTTGGTAGGTCCATCTTATCAATTATAGCATTACCATCGGCCACCACATCGCCCAAAGGTGCTCCCGAAATAACCGCAGATACAGTAACAATACGCTCACGGTCTTTACGTTCGATGGTAGGAGGAGCAGAACGCTCGACTACTTTGCCGAGGTCTTTCACGCGGATACCCTCACCGGAAGGCGTATAAATAAGGATGTTCTCCAAATCTTCAATCTTTGTACGGAATTCGGGAGCGTAACGCACACGGATGTCGTACTCGTCACCATCTTCGCGATAATAAGATGCCAAAGCACCATTTACACGATTACGCAGATAGTTGGAGGCAGTAGAAAGATTCAAGCCATGCAATGCCAGCTTCTCACGGTCAAAGTCCACCTGATATTCGGGCTGATAATCCTGACGGCTGATGTTCACTTCACTCACACCTTTCACCTGCAACAATTTCTCTTTCAGTTCGGCTGACACTTTGTCCGTAGCGGTGAAGTCGTAACCATAAACCTCAAAGTCGGCACTTGCCTGGGCGCTCATGCCGCCTGTGCTACCGCCCAGAATAACCTGCGCCTTGTCCAATTCGGGATACCCCTTCAAGTCCTCACGCATTTCGTCGCAAACGGTTTCCAGTGTCACGTCACGGTCTCCCGGACTCACCAGACTGATATTGAAACTAATGATATGACTACCGTTGTCCTGCATGGAAGCAAACGTATTGTCAGAGTCCGCCTGCCCCACAGTGTAGTTGCAAACTTTCATCATATCTCCGTAGCGCGTCATCCACTTGTTTGTCAGTTCCGAAGCCAATGCTTCCGCACGCTCCACACGGGCCCCGATGGGCAACTGAAGGTTGATACCGATGCGGCTATTGTCTGCTGCCGGGAAGAACTCGGTACCGATGTACTTGGCACAGAACAGACTTGCCACAAAGAATGCGGCACAGCCTGCCATAACCGTCAGACGATGGCGCACAGCCCAGTTCAACCGGTTCTGATACCACACGTCAAGACCGTCCAGCGCACGCTGAATCGGCGTATAGAGCGTAAGGAACATCTTACTCTGCTTTTTCTGCAAACGCAGAAGCTGCGCACACATCATCGGGGTGAATGACAAGGCTGAAACTGTGGAAACCGTCATAATCACACACATCATCCATCCCAACTGACGGAATAACACACCGGACATACCACTTACCATCGTCAATGGGAAGAATACCGCAATCATAGTCAGCGTAGATGCAATTACGGAGATGGCCACCTCGTTCGTGGCATGTATCGCTGCCTGCTTCGGTTCGGAACCCCGTTCAATATGGGTCGTTACATTCTCGAGTACCACAATGGCGTCGTCCACCACGTTACCAATAGCAATAGAGAGACAAGAGAGCGAGATGATATTCAGTGAACCGCCGTCGATGATACCCAGATAGATGAACGAGGCAACCAGTGACATCGGTATGGTGATACAAATAATGACCGTGGCACGCCAACGCCCCAAAAAAACGAACACCACCAAGATAACGAACAGCATAGCGTACATAATGGTTTCCTCCAAGCTGTCTATTGTATTCAAGATGTTATCGGAAGTATTGACAATGATCCCCAGCTTCACATCGCTCGGCAGTGACTTCTGCAACTGCGGCAACATATCAATTACCTTCTGCGAAATAGCTACAGAATTGGCACCCGATTGTTTCTGCACCACAATCATAGCGCCCTGCACACCGTTGCTATACGTCTTCTGTGCACGTTCCTCCACAGAGTCCACAACTTTTGCCACATCGCGCAGATAGACGGAAGCACCGTTGTGCGTACCTACCACGATGTTCTCCATCTCTTTGGGATCCTTGAACTCACCTTCCACACGCAGCGAATAGGTATTGCTACCTACATCAAACGTACCGCCCGGCGTATTCCGGTTTTCGGCACTGATAATAGAGCTGATAGTTTCTACAGAAAGGTTGTAGGCATCCAGTTTATTGGGGTCGCAATATACATTGACCTCACGCTTGGGGGCACCCGAAATGGACACCGTACCCACACCGGGCACACGCGCCAAGGGATTCGCCACGTTGTCATCCAATATTTTGTAAAGAGCCGGCTGGCTCTCCTCTGCCTGCACGGAGAGCAGCAGGATAGGAATCATGTCCGTACTGAACTTGAAGATGATGGGAGTTTCGACCTCATCGGGCAGCATGGAGCTCACCATGTCCAGTTTATCACGCACGTCGTTCGTCAGCACGTCTATGTCATATCCATACTCAAACTCCAGCGTAATCACGGAAATATTCTCCGACGAACGGGAAGTGATATGCTTCAAGTTGCTGACCGAATTCAGCACGTTTTCCAACGGACGGGTCACGTTATTCTCGATGTCCGAGGCACTGGCACCCTGATAGGTCGTCATCACCATAATGGTGTTGGTCTCGATGTCCGGATAAAGGTCTACCGGCAATTTCGACAGAGAGAACAGACCAAATATAGCCACTGCCAGGAAGCAGAGCGAGGTCATAATCGGTTTCTTAACCGCTCCTTCGTATAAACTCATAAGATTAATTCTTTAATTTGCCAATGTGCTAATATGCTAATTGGCTGCGCAATGTAGCTACATCGGCACATTAGCATATTATCACATTACCACATTACCATATTATTTTTCTACCTCGACTTCCACACCATCGGCTAATTTAGACTGCCCAGCAATAACAACTTGAGAGTTATTGTCTACACCGGAAATCAACTCATACTCCGTATCCATACGACGGCCAAGCTCTACCTTATTATAAGACACCTTGCCGTTCTTGTAGACATAGACATAGCGGTCGCCTGAACCGGCACGCTTCACAATGGCCAGGTCGGGAACAACCACGTGGTCCTGTGTTCCGAAGTTCAGCGTGGCGCGGGCAAACATTCCCGGACGTACGCGCTGATCACGGTTGACAAGCTGTATCTCTACCGGGAAAGTACGGGTAGCCGGGTCGATGGTAGGATAAACAAGGCTGATTTTGCCTTCGAACTCCTCGTCACCATAGACATCTACTTTCACGGATACGGGAGCGCCCTTCTTCACTTTGGTAAAGTAGCCTTCGGATACGTTGATGTATAGTTTTACCGGAGTGATTTGCTCCACTACCAGTACCGGTTCTCCACCGCTATACATATCTCCGTTATCGTAATTGCGTGCCGTCACCACCCCGTTAATGGGACTGAGCAACGAGGTGTTCTCCAAGAGATTCTTATAGGAAGTCTCACGGATGTCGAGATTCATCTTGGCGGTATCCCACTCCGACTTGGAGGCACCGCCTACCTTATACAACTCGTCAATACGCTTGAACTCTATCTGCTGGTTGTCCAACTGATATTTTATCTGCTTCAGATTGGCAGCATCCATGCTGACCAGCTTCTGGCCTTTCGACACGCGGTCGCCCACCTCCACAAAAATGCGGTCTATACGCACCGGAGAAGAGGGAGCAATATTGTTTTTTACTTCGGCTTCTACCGTAGCGGTGTATTCCTGAATCTGTTCCACGGGACGGGACGACACCTCGGCCAGTTTCACCCTCGGCTTCTCGTCCACCTTCTCAGCAGCAGCTTTATCACTACCTCCGCTACATGCCCCCAGCATGGCAACAACCAGCAGGGCCATCCATTGAAAACCTTTTTTCATATCGTTGTTCTTATTTCTATTCTTCATTCTTAGTTCTTCATTCTTAGTTCTCTGCAATATAATCCTTTCCCAGCACTTGGTCAAGGTCAGCCTTCGCAACCAGATAATCATAGATGGACTGATTATAAGTCAGTTCGGCCTCCGTAAGCTGCACTTGCGAAGTGTTCAGCTCCAACACCGTACCTTTACCTACCTCATAGCGTTTACCGGCAATCTGCACAGCTTTCTGTGCCTGCATCACATTCTCGCGGTTGCTGACAACCTGCTCGGAACTGGCAGCCATGTTGTTCTGGTAGCTGGTAATCTGCATGTTCAGCTTTCGCTCTGTGTCCAGACGGTTCTGCTCCAACTGACGTATCTGAATACGGTTGGACTTGAGCTTGGTGAAATTGCTTGCCTTATACAAAGGAATACTCAGCGTAAACATCAGTGCGGAACTTCCGCTCCAATTATAATCGAGGATGTTCCAATCCTCGTTGTAGAGTGACTGGTACTGGTAAGAATAGTTCATACCCAAAGTAGGCATGAAGTTGGTACGGAGTGACTTGATGTTCTGATTGAGCATCTTCCGGTTCAAGTCCAACTGCTTCATCGTCGTATTATTGTTCAGATTGGCAGCGGGCTGATTCAGCTCATTGGCAAACAGCTCTGTCTCATAATTGCCGAGATTGTCGGCAATCTCTATATCCACATCGGCCGTTACCCCCATCAGTACCTTCAACTGCAACTTGGACAACGTCACGGCATTACCCGCCGAAATCACATTCGGCTTAATGCTGCGCATCTGCACCTCGGCACTGATTTTATCGAACTCACTGACGGCACCCTGCTGATACTTGGCATTGACAATGTTGTAGTTGTCTTCTGCCAGCTTATAGCTCTTCTGCAACACATCGTAGGAGTCTTGCGTCAGCATCAGCTGATAGTAACCCTTAGTTACCTGGTTCACCAAGTCCAGCTTAGAAGCCCGTGACTTTTCCACAGCCAGTTCAATGTCTGTCTTCGTCATCGACATGGCCTTATATACGCTAGGGGCGAATATGGGCAAACTGATATTCAGCACCCCGCTTACCGTATTCGAATTGTCCATACCCATCTTGAACGACTGTCCGCCAAGATTCATCTGTGCCGCACTGATGGTATGATTCCACGTACCGTCAATGCTTGCCTGCGGAAGCAAGTTCTGCCAGGTCTCCTTGTGAGTCACTTTCTTCAAAGCAATTTCTTCCTCCGCCACCTTTATGGTAGGATTGTCGCTTAAAGCAATCTCCAAGGCACGGTCAAGGGTCAGGGTCAGGGTATCCTTTGCCTCTTGTGCGCGCACATAGCCGCCGGCATACAGCACAGCAACTGCCAACAGTAGTGCTCTGCCTACCCAAAATCTCTGCATCTTCATAAATCAAAAATAGATTATTTATTAAAACTACTCCTTCGTTTCATCCGGCTTTACCTGATTCTTGCGATATTCGCAGATAAAGTCCTCCAGGACACGGGCACCCTTCTCCGTAGAGATACCGCGCAAGAAAGTGAACATGATAGATTCGTACACTTCAAGGAAAGAATACTCATTGCAGATGTCCGAATTCATCAGCAAATCGAGCTGGTCGCGCACGAGCAGATTGATAATGGCGAAATTCACATCATCACGAAAAATGCCTTGCTTCACGCCCTCTTTGAAGAAGTTCACTGTATCTTCCGAGCTCCGGTTCCGATTGTTCTTCATCAACTGATAAGCCTTGGGATATTTCTTGATATCCTCAAAAAACTTCTTGTTCGTGGCATGAAAACGCTCTATGCTCCACTGATAACATCTCAACAAAACTTCCAATACGTTACTGGAAGTCTCTATTACTCCTTTCACAAAAATATCACCATCCTTCTGGGACTTCAGGATACATTCTTCCAACAAGGTTTCCTTGTCCGGAAAAACTTCGTAGAGAGTGCGCTTAGAGATACCCAAAGATGCGGCAATCTCATCCATCGTGATACTTTTTATTCCATTTGTTGTAAATAATTCTACGGCGGCCAGAATGATACGTTCCCTCAGTTCCACCCGTGATGTTGAATGCTTCGTGTGTTCGCCCATTTTTCTTCCCTTTCTAAACTAAAACTATTTTTATTCATTATCGGAATAAAACGGGACAAATATAGAAAGAAAACTCAATTCGCCAATTAAGTTTCCTTTCTTATTGTTAACAGATTAATAATTATTATGTTTCTGGTAGATTTATTGGGAAGTTCCTAATAATCAAACTTTGTCCGGTTGAGGAAAGCGACTGTCTTATGGATTTCCTTATACATCACGATGTCTTCCTTCACAAAAGGGACTTCCTTGCGATATTCGTGCAGGAAACGCTCCAGAACGGGAGAAGTCTTTGCCGGACGGCGGAAGTCGATGCCTTGAGCGGCATTCATCAGTTCGATGGCAAGGATATGCTCCAGATTGTCCATAATGCGATAAAGCTTAGTAGCTGCATTGGCACCCATGCTGACATGGTCTTCCTGCCCGTTGGAGGAAACGATGGAGTCGCTGCTGGCGGCATAGCAGTACATCTTATTCTGGCTTACCATAGACGCGGCAGCATATTGCGGAATCATGAAACCGCTGTTCAGACCCGGTTTTGCCACCAAAAACGCAGGAAGTCCACGTTTGCCTGAAATAAGCTGATATGTGCGTTGGTTGGAGATACTTGCAATTTCAGCTACGGCAATGGCAAGAAAGTCGTTGACAAGAGCCAATGGTTCTCCGTGGAAATTTCCGGCAGAAATGACAAGGTCGTCTTCCGGTACAACAATCGGGTTGTCCGTTGCACTGTTGATTTCTGTTGTCACCACATTAACAACATGGTCGATAGTGTCTTTCACAGCTCCGTGCACCTGAGGAACACATCGGAAAGAGTAGGGGTCCTGCACATGCTCTTTGTGGCGTTCAATCAGTTCAGAGCCTTGCAGAATGTGGAAAATGTTGTCGGCAGTGTCGACCTGTCCTTTGTGTGCACGCATTTTGTGTGCAGAGTGCAGGAACGGGCTGATACGTCCGTCAAAGGCATCGATGCTCATGGCTGCAATATAGTCGGCCCAGGCAATCAGACGTTTCGCACGGATGACATTCCATACTGAATACGCTGACATGAACTGTGTACCGTTAAGCAGGGCGAGTCCCTCTTTGGATGCAAGTTTGATAGGTTCCCAGTTCATCCGTCGGTTGAGTTCTTCTCCACTCATCCGTTCATTGCCGACTGTCACTTCTCCCAGACCCAGCAGCGGCAGACACATGTTAGCCAGCGGTGCAAGGTCGCCGGATGCGCCCAATGAGCCTTGTGTGTAGACTACCGGAATGATGTCGTTGTTGAAGAAATCGACCAGACGCTGTACGGTTTCGAGCTGCACGCCCGAATTGCCGTACGAAAGGGACTGGATCTTGAGCAGCAGCATCAGCTTCACGATCTCGGCAGGAACGCGCTCGCCCGTACCGCAGGCATGCGACATCACCAGGTTCTTCTGCAACTGCGAGAGCTGGTCCTTGTCGATCGAAATATTGCAGAGCGAACCGAAGCCGGTCGTAATACCGTAGATGGGCTCTTTCTGGGTTTCCATCTTGTTATCCAGGTATTCGCGACAACGCACGATGCGTTTTTTCGCATCTTCGCTCAAGTCGATTTTGATATTGTTTTCCAGAATTTCGCGGACACGATCGACCGTAAGATACTCCGCGCTGATATGATGAATCATCGTTGTATTTCTTATTAAAGGTTAATACTCAAAAATAAGTCGAATTGTTTTTCGGTGCTCTCGACGTCCGGCGTACAGGGAATCCCCTCCGCTTCAGCCAATCGAAAGCA
>ENA-ORRQ01001114-ORRQ01001114.1-human-gut-metagenome-genome-assembly--contig:-NODE-1114-length-22002-cov-2.913063_pt1 | contig 22002 bp, 9 predicted proteins | sample MGYA00242177_ERZ509138 | MGnify/ENA primary metagenome ERZ509138 (study PRJEB26280, sample SAMEA2338628) | human gut metagenome | biome: human gut; feature: human-associated habitat; material: faeces... | reverse complement strand
ACATTTGTTATAAATAATAGTTATGGTAAAAGGATTGCTATTTGGTATGATAGGGCTGGTTGTTTCGACGACCGCCCTTTCTCAACATTTACCTGCCTATGAATTAGAACGGGAAATGCCGGTCTTTTTAGATCAATTGAAAAAGGAGTTGACATATCCTATGGCTTGGGGGAATAGTCCGGTGAAGAATTTTAAGAAATGGCGTAAGCAGGCACGTGCTACAGTGCTGGATGCTATGCTTGCCCCGCCACCTTATACTACCAAGTATGAAACTGAAATATTGGCAGAAGAACAGCGTGAAGGATATCGGGCGAAGAAATTGTGTTTCAATCTGACTGGGTATTCTCGTGTGAATGCTTATGTATTGATACCTGATGGTGAAGGTCCTTTTCCGGCTGTGGTACTTCTGCACGACCATGGTGGGCATTACACAATTGGTAAAGAGAAAATGATTCGACCTTTTGGAGTAGATAAAGCTGTGCTGGATGATGCAGACGCTTGGGCAGCAAACTGTTATGGTGGGCAATATGCCGGTGATTATTTGGCTGCCCATGGTTATGTGGTTATTTCTGTTGATGCTCTTTATTGGGGTGAACGCGGGCGTAAAGAAGGGGCTGATGGTAGTAAGTATGCCGATAATGCGGGGAATTTTATGATGTTAGGACGTAGTTTGAGTGCGTTTATGAATTATGAAGATATGTATACTACAGACTATCTCGCTACCCTGCCTGAGGTAGACCCCAAGCGTATTGCCTGTATGGGATTCTCTATGGGAGGATATCGTGCCTGGATGCTTTCGGCTCTATCAGATAAAATACAGGTTGGAGCTGCAATCTGTTGGATGACCACCACTGATTGCCAGTTTTCATGGGAATATGGTCGCGAGCGAGGAGGCTTTGCTAATATGTTGCCTGGTATTCGTCGTTATTTGGATTATCCGCATATTGCTTCTATTGCTTGCCCTAAGCCTATGCTTTTTTTGAATGGAGAACATGATAAACTGTTCCCTCCGATAGGAGTCAGAGCTGCCTTTGCGGAGATGCATGAAGTGTGGGAGAGTCGTTCGGCAGGAGATAAATTAGTAACAGAATTATGGGATATGCCGCATGACTGCGGTAAGAAGGTACAGGCAAAGATTTTGGACTTCTTAAATAAGTGGTTATAATTTCTATCACTTAATATTATAGGATTATCAGTCTTGAAACATTAGCTGAAATGATGAGAGTTTATTTCAGCCATTTATCGAAAAATTCCAATGTCTCTTTCTGCATTTCCTTGTTGAAGAAGTGCTTTTCTTCCCATATTTTAGTAACCAGGCGGTCGGATGCTTTCTGACTTTGCCAAACTGTCTGCATGATGTTATATGCATCTTTCACGCCTTCTACCGGGAATAGCTTGTCCTGGCTTCCGTTGAAAAATAAAGTTGGTTTCGGGCACGCAATGCTTGCCGTATGCGGGTAGTCCAGATAGCGGCGTAGGTTGGGGATCAACATGGAATAGGCTGATCCCCCTTTGTTCTGATTGTTGGTTAGTGTCATCAGATACTCAGTAGTGTTCATCCAGCAGATGGATGCGGAGGCTTTTATGCAGTCGGTGATTGCAGCGAGCATCCATGAACGATAGGCTCCCATCGAAAAACCTACGCAACCTACTTTATTCTTATTCACACATGGGAGTGAAGCCAGAAATTCTGCACTTCGTACATCATCTATATGGATGAATGCTCCCCATGAACTCCCCATTTGCAGAAAATTGGAAGCTAATGCCTGTTGTCCGTCATAGCTCACTCCTTCTTTCCGTCCGCGATCTCCCCAGAATAAGGCATCAATGGAAAGTACTACATAACCGTGTTCGGCAAAATAGTCCCCTGTATATTGTCCGTCGTAGCAACGGGATGCCCAGTCGTCTGCATCTGCCATGATTTCAGTACTTACTCCGAATGGACGAACCATTTTTTCTTTACCGATGGAAAGGTGTGCACCATGATCGTGCAACATAACGACTGCCGGGAAAGGACCTTCACCGTCAGGTATTAGCAGATAGGCGGGGATGCGGCACCATTTCGATACATTAAATAGTATTTTTTGAGCTTTATATCCATTGCGTTGTTCGGTAGCGATTACTTCCATGGCATAATCAGCGGGAGCAGGGGGGAAATTCTGCATACAGTCCAATAAGGTTTCCCGTGCCAGGGTACGCCATGTCTCAAATTTACGGACGGGGGAATTGCCCCATGCCATTGGAAAGGTAAGTTGCTGTTTCAGTTGCTCATAGAAGACAGGCATGTTTTTTACAACACCATAGGCGGTGGTGTCAGTTTGTGCAATTATGCCAAGATGTCCGAAGAGAACTATTAGGAAAATGGTTGTAATGCGTTTCATGGTCAGTGGTTGTTAAAAACTAAACAAAGATACATGATTTTTCTATGAAATACGTATCTTTACCGCATAGAATAAGCCTGTTATGATGAAAAAAATCTTATATCTGATAGTTGGGTTGGTGTGTGTATTATCAGTAAAAGCACAACCGGATTGTTTCTTTACCCATTATTCGTCTGAAGACGGACTTTCTCAAAATACAGTAATGAGCATCCTGCAAGATCGCAAAGGGAATATGTGGTTTGCTACTTGGGATGGTATTAATAAGTTTAACGGTTATTCGTTTAAAACATATAAGGCACGTCTTGATAACCGTATTGTGTTGAGCCATAATCGTGTAGATTATATGGTGGAGGATAAGTATGGCTTTCTTTGGTTACAGACTTATGATAATCATGCCTATCGTTTTGATCCACGTACGGAAGCATTTGAGCGTGTTCCGGCTGAAGGTGAAGGGGGCAGTGCAGTCAATGTCACGAAGATAGAAGCCCTTTCGGGTGGCGCGGTTTGGTTGCTGACTGAAACAGAAGGCGCCATTCGCATAGATACGAATCCGGAAGATTATAGTTTAACTTCACAATGGTATTCTGCTCAATCAGGTCAATTCTCTGCCACTCGTGTTTTTGGGGTATATGAAGACCTTTTGGGTAATGAATGGATATTGTCTGATAACGGATTAGGAATGTTGACAGCGGGACAGACTACTCCGACATCTTATTTTGTAGATGCTGCTGAACGGGAAAAGAAAGGAGGACAAGCTTTTTACTCTTGTCTGGAATATAATTCGGAAATCTATTTTGGTTCGGATAACGGACGGGTGTGGTGCTATCAAAAGGAAAATGGACAATTTCAGTTGCAGAATTTGCCTGCATCTTCCCGTATTGTTTCTATCAATAGCGTGGAGGGTAATGAACTGATATTTACTACTGCGAAAGATGGTTTTTTCTCATATCAACCTAAGACGAAAGCGATAGAACATTTTCCGGCTTCCCGCTTTCCAAATGCATCTATTCACTCGGTTTATGTAGATAAGGCGTCCGAGGTCTGGTTTGAACAGCATATTCCGGGTACAGTGGTGCACTTCAATCCGCGTACACGTATCCTGAAACAAGAGAAAGTACCGGTGGAGCCTACCAGTACCGACCGATCACGTCCGGCTTTTCATATTCATGAGGATATTAATGGTGTACTGTGGGTACATCCTTATGGGGGTGGATTTTCATATTTTGATCGGAAAAGCAATAGTTTACATCCATTCTATAATAGTCTGTCAGGAAGTGACTGGCGTTTCTCTAATAAAATTCATGCAGCTTTTTCTGACCGGCAGGGTGATTTGTGGATGTGTACGCATTCTAAAGGACTGGAAAAAGTGACCTTCCGGCCATCCCAGTTTCGTGTAATGACTCCCATGCCACATGATTATGAGTCTTTGAGTAATGAAGTTCGTGCCCTTTGTGAAGATATGGACCAGAATTTATGGGTGGGTCTGAAAGATGGAAAATTACGAGTATATGATAAGAATCGTGTAGATAAAGGTTATTTGACTGAAAATGGTACAGTGTCGCACGGTGGTACACCATTGCGTGGTAATGTATATTTCATTTTGCAGGATAGCAAACAAAATCTTTGGATTGCAACGAAAGGGGATGGTCTGGTGAAAGCCGAGAAGCAAAAAGATGGATCTCACTATAAATTGACTCGTTATCAGCATCAGGAAGAGGATATTTATAGTTTGAGTGACGACAATGTTTACTGTGTGTATGAAGATAGCCACGGACGTATCTGGATAGCTACTTTTGCCGGTGGAATAAACTATATGACACGTGATCAGGGTGGAAAGGTAATTTTTGTGAACCACCGTAATAATCTGAAAGGATATCCCATTGACTATTGCTACAAAGCCCGTTTTATTACAGGAGACCATAAAGGACATATATGGATAGGGACTACCATTGGTGCACTGATGATAGATGCCGACTTCAAGAATCCCGAAGATGTGAAGTTTCATCATTTTCTGCGTGTTCCGGATAATGAACATAGTTTGAGCAATAATGATGTACATTGGATTGCATCGACTCGTGATCAGGAACTTTTCATTGCAACTTTTGGTGGCGGACTGAATAAACTGGTGTCATTGGATGGTAATGCTACTTTCAAATCGTATACAGTACAAGATGGACTCCCTTCGGATGTGCTGCTTTCCATACAGGAAGATAAGAACGGTAATTTGTGGTTGAGTTCTGAGAATGGCATAAGCAAATTTATTCCCTCTGAAGAGACGTTTGAAAACTATGCAGATCAAGAGATTTTCTTCCGTGTACGTTTCAGTGAGGCAGCTTCGGAATATACGGCCTCGGGGAATATACTTTTCGGGGCTAATACAGGTATCTTTTACTTTAATCCGGATTCTATTTGTAAAAGTAACTATGTACCGCCGATTGTATTATCCAAATTATTGATAGCCAATGAGGACGTGCAGCCGGGACAAGGTTCGGTTCTGAAACTAGGTTTGGATGATACGAGTGAACTGGTATTATCCCATCGGGAGAATATTTTCACAATTCAGTTCGCTGCACTTGATTATTCTGCACCTTCTGAAATTCAGTATGCTTATATTCTGGAAGGTTTTGAAAAAGCCTGGAATTTTGTTGGTAAGCAGCGTGCTGCCACTTATACCAACTTACCGAAAGGACACTATATTTTTAAAGTTCGTTCGACTAATGGGGATGGGGTGTGGACAGAAAATACGCGCATACTGAATATTGAGATTCTTCCTTCTTTCTGGGAAACTCCATTTGCCTACTTCCTGTATGTGCTGTTCGTTATACTGATTATTGTGACGGCTGTTTATATTCTGTTCACTATTTATCGTCTGAAACATGAAGTATCTGTAGAGCAACAAATGACAGATATGAAGCTGCGCTTTTTTACTGATATCTCCCACGAACTGCGTACTCCGTTGACTTTGATCTCGGGGCCTGTGGAATACGTTCTGGCAAATACGAAACTTCCGGCTGATGCACGTGAGCAATTACAGGTGGTGGAACGGAATACAAATCGGATGTTGAGGCTTATCAATCAGATCTTGGACTTCCGGAAGATACAGAACCGGAAGATGAAGATGCAGGTGCAACGCATAAATGTAGTTGCTTTTACCCGTAAAATCATGGAAAACTTTGAGTCGGTTGCCGAAGAACATCAGATAGACTTCCTGTTTGAAACAGAGAAGGAGGAATTATATTTGTGGGTGGATGTTGATAAGTTTGAGAAAATAGTATTCAATCTGCTTTCTAATGCCTTTAAGTACACTCCAAACGGGAAGATGATTACTGTTTTAGTGCGTGAAGATGAAGAAACGGTTTCCGTAGGTGTGGAAGATCAGGGAATAGGCATTGCGGATAATAAGAAAAAATCCTTGTTTGTCCGTTTTGAGAATTTGGTAGACCGTAACTTGTTTAATCAATCCAGCACAGGCATTGGTTTGTCATTAGTAAAAGAGTTGGTGGAGATGCACAAGGCAGTTATTACTGTTGACAGTAAACTGGGTGAGGGTAGTTGCTTTAAAGTCGATTTTCTGAAAGGAAAAGAGCATTATGATGAAACAGTGGAATTCTTACAGGATGATACTACTGTGGGTATGGGAGTTGCAGAACAAGTGACGGACGTACTTAGCTCCAATGAGTCGAAGGAGGAAACTCTTCCGGATGAGGCCGGAGAAGATACAGATGCTAAAGGGACGATGCTGCTTGTGGAAGATAATTCAGAACTCCGTCTGTTCTTGCGCAGTATCTTTGCTTCCGAATATAGGATTGTGGAAGCGGTAGATGGTATGCAGGGGTGGAGTAAAGCCTTGAAATTCTTACCGGATATTATCATCAGTGATGTGATGATGCCCGAAAAGGATGGTATAGCTATGACTCGTGAATTGCGTGCAGACATGACGACCAGCCATATTCCTATTGTATTGTTGACAGCTAAGACTTCTATTGAGAGCAAACTGGAAGGCTTGGAGTATGGAGCTGATGACTATATTACCAAACCGTTCAGTGCCACTTATCTGAAAGCGCGTGTAAAGAATCTGCTGACTCAACGTCAGAAGCTGCAGGGCATCTATCGCAATAACTTAATGACTGGAACTCTTGCTACTACTTCCGAAGAAGAAACAGTGGAAGAAAAAGGCCCTGAAATGTCTCCTAACGACCGTAAGTTTATGGATAAACTGGTAGATCTGATGGAAAAGAATATGGATAATGGTGAATTGGTGGTAGATGATCTGGTACAAGAGTTGGCTGTCAGCCGTTCTGTATTCTTCAAAAAGCTGAAGACACTGACCGGATTGGCTCCTATTGAGTTTATCAAAGAAATGCGTATTAAACGCGCTGTCCAGCTTATTGAGACGGGAGAGTATTCCATGACTCAGATTGCTTATATGGTGGGCATTAATGATCCGCGTTATTTCAGTAAGTGCTTTAAACAGAAGATGGGAATGACACCTACTGAGTATAGAGATAAGGGGAAAAAATAAACAACAGAGAGGGCGTAAAGCCCCCTCTTCCTTGCAAAGAATGTCTACTTTAAAATCTCCCGATCTTACTCATAGACTCGTTTCTTTGTATGGATAATCTATGAGAATCTCATTTACTTATTTAATATCCCGGATTTTGATCGTCGGAAGTCAAATCGTCATTTGCATCAATAGCTGCTTGTGGGATAGGCCATAATGTTTTTTGACCGATGATTGATGCTGCGTTGCCCTTCAAATGGGGATTATGTAGGTTATTATATTCAATAAGTTTGCCGGTGCGGCGGAGATCCATACGGCGATAACCGTTTCCGTACATTTCACAAGCTGATTCTTTCAGAATAACATCAATATCAATACTTGTTGCGTCAGCAAGACCTGCACGTTTGCGTACAGTATTCAAGCGTTTGAGGGCTGTTCCATCATTGCCTGCCTTGAAATAAGCTTCAGCGGCAACAAAGAAGATTTCCGGCAATGTAATGACATGTAGGTCACGGAAACTTCTTCCGGCACTGTATTGTGCAGTCTTACTGTCGTCGAACTTGCGGCAAGGATGCACTGCCCAACTCTTCTTTTGTGATTCTTCAAAGTCATACTTTGTAATGATACCGTTGGGATATTCTTTGAGATCTTCCATATAGGTTGACATGGGTTCCATTTGGGCTGTCATTTCATTTTGCGGAATAATGAATGTTTCGGCACGGTTTGCCGGATCTTTGGCACGCCATGCGGCAACTGATGCTGCGTCACATTCCCAATATGCAGGATAATATACACCAACCATTTTTCCTTGTGCGGTATTTCCGTTACTATAAAAAGAGAAGTAGTCTCCCAATGGTGATCCGTTTTCTTTAAATCCTTGAGCTGGATCCCATGCCTTTTTCACTAATAATGTTTTCAGGAAAGTTGCATCATAGCGTTTATCACCTTTTTCAAAACATCTCAGTGTATGCATGAGGGGAATGCATAGTGAGGAACCATTCTTCATTCCTTCTTCGGCACCACCGTAGTAATTGGAGTAGAATGATTGCCAGCGGTTACCTGCATTTTGATCGTGGGTACTGTTATAATCGTATTCTATGTCGAAGATAAATTCGGCATCATCGTCACCTGAACTGTCGGCTGCCCATAAATCGGCAAATTCAGTAGTTAATGAGCGCCCATTGATAACCTCGTCGGCATATTTGGCAGCTTCGGTGAAGTAAGATTGGTTATTTAAATCCCATGCAGCAGAAAGATAAGTCTTTGCCAGCAATGCTTTAGCAGCTTCAATACTGGCTTCACCCCCGCCTTTTGTAGCACTGGAACTTGTCAGTCTGTTGTTGGAAATGATACTTTTCAACTCATCTATAATATAAGTATATACTTGTTCAGCTGTTGCACGCGGATAACCTTTGATAGCTGTGCTGGCATACTCTGTGACTAACGGTACACCACCATAATTATTAACCAACAGATAATAGAACAAGGCCTGTACAAAGCGACCTTCGTCAATGGCTTTTTGCTTTACAGCATCGCTGACGTTCGCTGCCGGTGCATAGTATTGGATGGAAAGGCAAGAACGGATACCATCATAACAATCGGTATAAAAAGTCTTAACCTTACCATGTTCTGGTGTAAAGTTTGACCAACGGTGAAGTGCGGCATCAATATCATTACGTCCATCTTGATAGAGGTCGGTACCGGCATTGAAATATACCGGTGCATCTGCACTGTTATATATATCAATCAGTTGGGCGTATGCATCATAAACGAGAGATTGGAACCCTGACGCTGTACTGAAATAGTCGGTATCCGTCACAGAACTCTTATTATCCGGTGTGAGAAAGTCATCGCAACCAGTCAATGTCATGGAACCAATCATGAACATTGCATATAGTAATTTTTTATAAATCTTCATAGCTCTTATAAATTTATATTGTTAGAATTTAATGTTCGCACCAATCTGGTAAGTAACAGACGCAGGTCCGCCGTTTGTCAGGTTTGCGCTGGCCCATTCAGGATCGAAACCTTCATAGTCGGTGAAACAGAAAGGATTGATTACATTTACATAGAGGCGCAGATGTTTTACGGCAATTTTGCTTAGCCATGCTTTCGGGAAAGTGTAACCTAATGTGATATTTTTCACTTTCACAAAGGATGTTTTGTGATAACGCACTGCTGCACTACTGCTGCTGAAGTAACCGCCTCCTGTTTTTTCTGTATTGTTTGGATAAGGATATTTGCCTATGTGTGCTTCTGACAGATAGGTTACATCTCCTGTGTTTTTGTCCAGAACAGGGGTTCCTGCAGGGATGTAATAATCAAAATTCACTTTTTGACGTCCGCGATCACCATAGTTCATATATTGTTCGTGGAAATAACTGCGTGACCATTGTCCTTGTTTCGTGTAGAGCATAAAGGAGAAGTCGAATCCCTTGTAAGTCATAGTAGAGCTTAAACTACCTGTCCACTTAGGATCTGTACAGCCGAAGATTTGTTTATCTTCATCATTAATCTTGCCGTCATTATTCCAATCGTTTACAGCCATCTGACCTTCATACCATTTTAATCCTTGTCCGCCAGGACCAAAGGTATCGTATACTTCTTGAAGGGTATAATGACGGTCTCCATCTTTTGTGCGCATGGTGATACCATCGGTAGTGATGATTCCAGCACTTGTGTAATCGCGCAAAACGTTCAGACGTTCGCCGATGAACCAATTGTTGCTGACATCGTCTCCATTAGGAAGCTCGGTAATTTTACTCCAGTTACGAGCGAATGCAAGATTTACGTCCCATGTGAAATTTTTGTTACGGATAACTCCAAGATTCAATCCTAATTCGATACCGGTATTACGTACAGCACCAATGTTGGTTGTAATAGAACCTTCACCTGTTTCCAAAGGAACAGTGGCCTTCATGATTTGTCCGTCGGATAAACGGCGATAAGTATCTGCAGTTAAGTTAATGCGATTTTGAAGAACAGAGAAGTCAACACCGAAATTGAATTCTTTAATCTTTTCCCAAATTAGGTTTCTGTCAATTAACCCGTTGGCATAATAGCCTTGATATTCCTGTCCGCCAATAACGGAATAATTAGGACCTGAAGCAGAAGATGCAGTAGCATAGTCACCCACATTGTTGTTACCCGTGATACCGTAAGATACACGCAGTTTCAAGTTGTCCAGCCATTCTACGTCTTTCAGGAAATCTTCTTCCGAAGCGCGCCATGCTACAGCAGCAGAGGGGAACCATCCCCAACGATTGTCTTTGGCAAAGCGTGAAGAACCATCGGTACGCATGGTAACGGTAGCCATGTAGCGTTCTTTGTAGGCATAGTTTAAACGGGCAGCTACAGACACCAAAGAGGATTCTGTATAAGTGGATTTAATAGTTTTCGTACCCGAACCTTTCTCCATGGAATGGTATGAGAGTTTATCATCTGAAATATCAGTTACAGTCTGAGTATAGGTTTCCCTATTGCTGGCATACATGGAGAATAATCCCATTGCATTTAATCTATGTTGTCCCCATGTTTTGCTGAAGTCAATTTGGTTGTCCCATGTCCAGTCTAAGCGTTCTGTATTGATTACGGAAGCCTGATTGTGTTTCTGGTTCTGATAATAAGCTGTTCCCAAAGGATACTTTTCGGAAACGCCGGTACCCATAAAGATACCTTGACGGCCATGATAATAATTAGGGGATAGGGTGGTTGTGAATTTCAAACCATCCATAATGTTAAAACGCATATAAACGTTACCGAAGACGTGGAATTTACGAGTTTCATTCTCGTAAGCGTCAAGTTCGAAGTCTACCAACGGAGAAGGTGTAGAAGTTAAGGACATATTGCCTACTTTTGCCGGGATAGCCAGCAAATTACCGTCTTCATCCCACGGTGAAACCACCGGAGCAAACCAGAATGCATTGTTGTAAGGAGAATAAGCATTCGAAGTATCGGTAATCCAGTCGTTCTGCACATCGTGCACTAAGTTGACAGCTATACCTGCTTCTACAACCTTTGACAGTTTGCTGTCGAATGATCCTTTGATATTGATACGATTATAATCATTCTTTTTAAATACATTTTCTTCACCTTGATAACCGATACCTAAACGATAATTTGTTTTTTCAGTTGCACCGCTTGCACTGATAAAGTGGTTTTGTTGAGATGCCGTTCGCAGTACCATGTCCGCCCAATCATAGCCTTCATTGTTTAGCCAGCTATTATATAAAGGAGAACCTTTCCATTCAGTACCATTTTGAAATACGGATTGCAGGTCGCTATCAGTAATCTTGTATGCACCACGTCCTGTTTCGTCGGAACTTCCCGTTGTGTAGCGTGCAAAACGATAGTTCATCCATTCAGTTGCATCCATGAAATCCGGCATGCGTGCTACTTTACGGATGCCGTAGTAGCCGTCATAAGTAATTTCCACTGGTTGGGCCTTATTTTGTCCTGCTCCGGTTCCTTTTGTAGAAATAATAACTACTCCTTCTGAGGCGCGTGAACCATAAATTGCTGTAGAGGAAGCATCTTTCAGAACGTCAATACGTTCAATGTCTTCGGGATTCAGGAAGTCAATAGAAGATACGACCATGCCATCTACTACATAAAGCGGACCGCTTGTATTATTGATGGAGGCTTGACCACGGATTTGAATATTGAAACTACCGTTGGCACGGCTGTTTGACTGAGTAATGTTGACACCTGGTACTGAGCCTTGCAATGCATCTTCTATACGGAGAGCACCGCGTGCAGCCAATTTATCAGCAGATACTGAGGATAAAGAACCTGTCACGTCATTTTTCTTCATAGAACCGTAACCTACAACAACCACCTCGTCGAGTGCCTGTGCATCATCTTTTAAAGTTACTTTAATGTTGTTCTGGTTACCTACCGTAATGACTTGTGTAATATAACCGATAAAAGAAATTTGGAGTTTTGCATTGGGCTGCACCATCAGGCGGAAATTACCGTCAATGTCAGTTATTACTCCGTTGGTAGTACCAACTTCCAATACATTTGCGCCTATCACGGGGTCGCCTGTACTATCTATAATAGTACCTGTAACTTGGCGACCTTGTGCAAGAGCGACTAAACACAACATACTCAATGATAGAGTAGCTAATGCCCTTTTGGCAAGTCTTTTTAAATCCATAATGATGTTTTTTATAGTTATTAAAAAATGAGGTCAACAATGTGCCTTATCTTTCCGTTATCGAACACAAAAGTATAGGTTAACAAAATTAAGCATGGGTAAAAATTTGTTGTTTTATGGGAAATATTGTGTTTTTTGTAGATTTGAAGGCTATAAATAGGGGAAAAGATGATAAAAGAGGCTATCTCAAATTTTATTTTGGGATAGCCTCTTTATTTAAATTTAATTCTGATATTCTGTTTGCGAAGGTATTATTATTTCATGTACCATTTTGGGTCACCACAGTTTGTTTTACCTGCAAAACTTCCATCGATAATGGTAAAGTCATATTGACTGGGATCTTTGAAAAGGTCAGTCTCACCACCGTCATAAGTAATCAAGTCGTTTATTTTGTTACCTGTGATTTTCATGTCATTCGTAATATAACTATTGGTAACTTCTACAGGTTTATCATTAGCACGAATTCCCTTGCCTTCAGCCAGTGTACTACCAAAGATACAATTGGTGATTGTTACTCCCTGTGACGGACCGTTACCATTTTTGTCACAATCCAATAGATAGTCACCGCTACCTAAAAGTTTACTGAATGTACAATCAGACAATATTAAGGACGTAAAGTCTGTGTTTCTACTGTACACTAAACATTTTCCGCTATAGACAATGGTTGTTTTACTGAATTCGATATTTTCAATCTTTCCTTTGCCTTTACTTGCGTCTACATGTATAAGACTGTAAGTTCTTGCATCTGCTCCATATACTATACAGTTTTCAAATTTTACGAGATTGATAATTTTCTCATCAGACCCCTGCAATCTTACTGGAGTGTTTTTGAAGCCATGGATGAAACTATTGCTGAATTCAATAGCCCCAACAGTAGCAGCTTTTGACTGGTTGAAGAGATAATCATTGGTTGTATTATTACCGTCTGCTTTTCTACCGGAACCTGTAATTTCTACATTCTCAAATTTGATGAAGCTGTGAGTTCCTGCAATATCAATACCCTTGACACCAATGATGGCTTGTGTTTCTCCTGGTAAACCGAAGAATGTTACAGACATGCCGTCAGGGATGTTTATATTGTTTTCGTTGTAATAAGAACTTCCGGCAGGCAATGCAATGTTTACAGTCTGGTAGCCTGCTTCAGCCATTGTAGTGAACAGGTCATTGTTCAGGGAATCACCTGCTTGCAAGAAAGCTGTATGGTCAGCATCAGGTACTTTGGCTGTTGTTGTAAAATCTATGACACCGCGTTTTGATTCCTTATTATAAAGAATTGCAGTATAAGATGTAAGAGGGGTCAGACCATCTATAACAATGGTGCCATCTTCCAGATTAGCAGAAGTCAAAATAATACTCTTTACTACAGTTCCGTTAGTGTCTATAATTTCGATGCGGTCAGCAGTGGAATTTGCAGGCCAGTATAGCGTTATCTTGTCATGGCTAACTGAGAATTTCTCAAAGATTTGCTCGGTACGAGTCTTGAATGAGAAATCGCTCATATATCCCCATTTAGATTCCGGAGTATTGGAAGAAAATGCCTTCATACGAATAAAATACTTGCTGTCACTGTATAAACCTTCCAAAGTGTAGGGAGATTTAGTGATAGATTTGTCTTCGCCGTATATAATTGATCCTTTGCCAGTTCCCATAGCTACATCATCGTATAAACTATCCAAACTGATTTCAATAATATAATATTCAGTTCCTGGAGTGGTAGACCATGTGAGTTCAGCATCTGTAGCATTAGCTGATACACTCATTTTGGGTACACTGAACAGTCTGTTATAAGATGAATCAGTAGTCCAGTCGTTTGCATCGTCACAAGATATAGTGGCGAATGCTGTCAGGAGCATGAATGCTCCTGATAAGGCTATATATTTTAGTTTATTTGCTTTCATAACCGTTGTTTTTATGATGTTAGAATCCATAAGAGTTCTGTAACGTTCCATTAGAGTCGGATATTGTAGTGGCTCCGATCGGGAATACGTGTCTGTTGATAACCGGAGTGTTCAAACCTGCACTGATGTATGGCAGATTATCCACAACATTGCTACCGGTTTCTTCGTTCTCAGAGCCCCAGAAGTTTACGCTTTTATAGTCAGTAGTGACTTGTGGCTCTTCGTACCAGCAGATACTTTCGGGATCAATTTCTCCCGGTTTGTCAGCTTTCATTTTATAGTATAACTTTTTAGGGGCTACCTTGATGAGTTCTTTATAAGCAGCTTTAGCCTCTTCTATTTTTTGTGAGAGTAATCCCCAACGTATCAAGTCCCATTTACGGATAGCTTCACCTGCAAATTCCCAGGCACGTTCGTCAACGAGTGCATTGAAAAATTCATCACCACTACTTAAACTATTGACATAGCTGATTGCTTCAGCTTTGTGTGTTTCGGCAAATGCGCGGCTGCGTACTTCTTCAAAAGCTTTTCTTGCGCTTAAGCCACATGTAGGTCCAACAGCATCAGCACCTTGAAGCTCATTCAGTGCTTCTGCATATAGTAATAATACGTCAGAATATCTCATGATAACATTGTTGATACCTGTAGCTACTTTGTCAGCGGATGCTCTTGCTGCATTCAGCCATTTGTCTGTCATCTTGCGGGGATCCCATTTTGCTAAATATATACCAAATGGAGAATTTCCCTGCATTGTTTCAATAGTATTGCCATTATCTCCTTCTCTGATATCGAAATTGGCAAAAGTTAAATCACGGCGTTGGTCATTTTTATTAAAGCTCCAGAAGAAGGGAGCTGTAACTTTTACTTTACCACTTGAGTTACCTTTTGCTCCGTAGTAAGTTGTTTTTCCGTTGATGCGGACACCGATGGTATATCCCATTTCTCCGGAGAAACTTACGCCATGTGCTACTTCATATAAATTCTCCTGATAAGTCTGATCTAAAGTTAGCTGGTTCAGTAGATACCATTCGTTTTCATAAGAAGGGTTAAGCTTGTGATAACCGCTGGCAATAATGGCATCTAAGTGTTTCACAGCAAGAGTATAGAGCTCTCTACGTTTTTCTGTGCCCGGACGTTGTGTTGGATAAGTTGCATCGCAATCAGGCATATTTTCATAACCGGATTTAGAACTTTCGCGGATAGAATATCCGGCGTATGTCATGGCGATGCGGGCTAACAAGCCATGGGCAAATCCTTTAGTCATTTTCTCTGTAGTATAGCCGGAAGTTCCTGCCCAAGGCAGATATCCGATTGCTTCTTCCAGATCCGTAATTAGGCGTTCCATGATAACATCACGGTCTGTTTTGCCTAAATAGATGTTAGAGCCGTCGGTATTGGTGGTTTCAAACTTCATAGGTACATCTCCGTAAGTACGGATTAAATCCAGATAAAGCATGGCACGCAATGTCAGTGCTTCTCCTTTGAACATCAACATCTTGCTTCTGGAAGCATTGCCTTCGGCAATCAGTGCACTACCTTCTATACCTTCAACTACAATGTTGGCATTTTCAATGGCTTCGTACATACCTTTCCAGTTATTATTGAGTTTTGACCAACTCAACTGCGGATTGTAGTTGCATGTACCTCGTTCATTATTAGAATTAGAGTTGGTTGCACCCAATCCGTCTACCAATTCAATATCTGAGTTCATTCCGAAATGGATAGGTACTGACTGTACATAGGTTTCATCTTTGGTGAGACCGGCATATACCTTATTTAAGGCTTGTTGGGTGTAGGTGGTTGAATTGAATACAGCATCTCCGGTCATTTCAGAAGGAGAGGTTTGATCTAGGAAGTCGGAACAAGAAGTGAGAATTATCGCACCTATTCCTACTATTGCAAATGATTTAAATATTTTTTTCATAATTCTTCTCTGTCTTTAAAATTAGAATGTAACATTGATACCTCCTACGAATGAACGGCTCTTAGGATATGCAGCATAATCGATACCCGGGGTCATAGGGGTGCTTGTACAACAATCTACTTCAGGATCGGTGCCTGAGTACTTGGTAAAGCAATGTAGATTGTATCCTGTAACATAAATACGGATATTTTGTATATTCAGTTTGCTTACAAACAGTTTAGGTAATGTATAACCGATTGTAATGTTATTGACGCGCAGGAAAGAACCATCTTCTACAGCCCAGTCAACGAGTGGCATAACCGTAGCGGCAGCAGGATTCCAAATGCTTGATCCTGTATTTACTTCGTTCAGACGGTTGATAGTCCATGCTTCACCATTTGCTTTGATAGAAGCGCTGCTCAGCAAGTTGGTACCTGTTGAAGGATCAATCCAGGAATAGCGATTGGCTGAAGTAAAATGATCATTGATATTCCAGTTCTTGGATGAACCACTATAAAAACTTGATCCCAGTTTGGTTGCATTCACAATCTTGTTTCCGAGTGAGTAGTTAAAGAAAGCTGTAAAGTCAAAACCTTTCCAACGGGCATTCAGACCAAAACCTCCGGATACGGTAGGTACGGTATTTCCTAAACGTTCTTTCTTATATTCACCATCCTCATTCGCTTTCAGCTTAATGGAACCGGGATATACTTTGCCACCAATAAGAGAGCTACAGTCGTTAACTCCTGCTTTCAGGGCGTAGGTTCCTTTTTCTGCGTCGAAGGTAAAATCATCAGCGGTATAGAAACCATCTGTCTTGTAACCGTATACTTCGCCTAAACGTCCGCCTTCTTCCACTAAGAAGTCCTCGATACCTGCTGCGGCTGTTCCTGCCCAGCTACTGCTTTGCCAGAATGAACTGCCATTTAATTTGTCAATCTTGCCGCGGTTGTATGAGATGTTGAAATTGAAATTCAAGCCGAAATCTTTGGCATCCACTAATACAGCATCCAATTGGAGTTCTACACCTTTGTTAGATGTCTGACCCATGTTCTTGTATTGGTAAGAATAACCGGAACTGGAAGCAATAGTCGTTTTCATCAACAAGTCTTTCGTTGTATTCCAATATACATCAATAGCACCGGACAGGCGATTATTGAAGAAGCCAAAGTCAATACCAGCATTGCGTGAGACGGTTGTTTCCCACTTTAATCCGGGATTGGAGAGTACATTACCGTGTTTCAATACGACTGCTGTTGTTTCATCAAAATAGATACCTTTTTCGGAAGTTCCGGCAACCGAATAAGTGGTGTACATAGAACCACTTGGGATACGATTGTTACCTGCTGTACCATAACTTACGCGAACCTTCAGATTGGATAACCATTCTTTGGCATTATTCATGAAAGCCTCATCGTAGATGCGCCATGCGATAGCTCCTGAGGGGAAATAGCCCCATTGGCTGCCTTTGGCAAATTTACTGGAACCATCGGCACGCATTGTGAATGTGAACAAATATTTATCCATCAGTGTGTAGTTGGCACGTCCGAAGAATGAAAGCAAGTTATCTTTAATGCCAATATAAGTGCTGGTAGGGAGCGCTGTTCCGTTACCGAGAGCAGCAAGAATTTCTTTAGTTGTTGCATCTTTACTGAAATCTACGGAGGTTACATATTTTTTTGTATCCTGAGAAGTAGAGACTTCATGTCCGATCATGACATTGAGCCGGTCACGTCCATTAAATAACTTCTTGTTTTCGTATGTCAATGTATTGGCATTTCTCCAGTTTTTATTGTCTGAATTTGTCAGATATGCTTGTGGAAGACCACCATGACCGAATTTGGAGTTTGCTGTCGCTTTATATCCCCATACTTGGTCTGTATCATCAAATTTCCAGCCATATCCGAATTCACTTCTGAACTTTAATCCTTTCAACGGTTCCCAGTTTATACCTACGTTGTAGTCCTGACGGAATCTTCTTTGCTGTTTATAGGTTGCATCTACGCGCTCCAATGGGGTGTAACGCGCATTCGTACTGTTTTCATCATCCTCGGAATCTTCATTTAATGCCTTTACCGGTGCATGAGTGATGGCACGGGCTACTAATGAGTATGCTTTACTGCTTTCATTATCGGCACCCCCGCTCAGACCGTCTATTTTCTGTTGTATCAGACGGGCATTGAAATCAAGGCTTAACCATTTGTTGATTTCCGTATTGATTTTAGCATTGATGTTGTTTTTGGAGTATCCGGAGCCTCTCATGATACTCTTTTCATCATTACGTGCGTAGCTGATGTTGAATTTGGTAGATTTAGTACCGCCGCTTACGCTGATGTTGTATTGCTGTTGATTACCTGTACGACCAAATAATTGATCTTGCCAATTTGAACCTTCTTTGGATTTGTAGATTTCCAGATCTTTATATGCACCGTAAGATGTACCTGACTGATCCAATTCGTATTGATAAAGGCTGAATTCATACGGGTCCAATACACCTACTTGTTTGATTACGTTGCGGAAGCCATAAGATGCACCGAAGTTAACTTGTGTTTTTCCTTCTGCACCGGATTTAGTAGTTATAATAATAACACCGTTGGCACCACGTGCACCGTAGATTGCTGTGGAAGAAGCATCTTTTAGTACGTCTACAGATTGGATATCTGTGGGAGCAATATCACTGATACTGGACACCGGAAAACCATCTACGATATAAAGAGGCGAGTTATCTTGTGAAAGAGAACCACCACCGCGTACACGGATTTTGATATCTGCATCAGGTGAACCTTCAGTTGTTGTAATCTGAACACCGGCCATCTTACCTTGTAATGCTTCTGATGCGCTTGATACAGGTATAGATTCCAATTGTTTGGCACTGACAGAGGCGACCGATCCGGTCAAGTCTTTCTTTTGTACTGTACCATAGCCGATAACCACAACCTCTTCCAAAGCTTGTGCATCATCTTCCATAACAATGTCAACTTTAGTTTTACCTTTTAAGGCTATTTCCTGAGATTTCATTCCCACATAAGAAAATACTAATGTGGCATTGGCGGGAACATTAAGGGAAAAATTACCATCAATATCGGTAATAGTACCATTACCGGCATTTCCTTTCTCTACTACGGAAGCACCGATAACGGTTTCTCCCGTCTTGTCTGTCACAGTACCTGTTACGGCTACATTTTGCGCTGATACGCTAAGCGATATCACGGCTACTAAAAAGAATAGTAACGCGGCGCGCATGTTTTTCATCTTGTTAGACATTCTTTGCATGTTATTAATTTAGTATGATTTTTTTCGTTAGTGTGTTCGTGCACACTGTTAATTCTTTGCTGCAAATGTATAGGGATGTAAAAAGATAAATGTGTAATATCTGTTTTTAGGGTAGTATTTTTTGTTATTTGCTGTCTAATATGCTTTTGTGAATAACCTATATGATGTTATATAACAGAAAAGAGGGGAATTTATTGTTCCCCTCTTGACACTTTAACATATGAACGGCTCACTTAAGTCGTTGTCTCTATGTTTTTAATAACTATTTATTTTGTTGCTCTTTTGATGTTAGGATGTACTCTTTGCCTGCACTTGTTTCAATATCATAGACGTAAGTCTGTGCATATTCCGGTATGCAAATTGGAGCATTAGCGGCAATTAATGGCTTGCGGATGCCCTGTGGTTGCAAAAGCGGGTTGTCGGACACTTTTTGCGTAGTTGGGCTCAATTTTTTCCCATTCAAATACAAGGGAGTCTGAGTGCGGATACGGAGTGTACCACCAATATTGGAGGCTATAACGGCGGTTTGTAACTTACCGTTTTCCCACTTCATTTCATTCACAGTAAATCCACCACGGCAACGGATACCTTTCAGAGTTCCTTCTTTCCATACGTCGGGCAAAGCAGGAAGAAGATGGATGGCACCGTCATGGCTCTGAACTAACATTTCGGCAATACCGGCAGCACAGCCAAAGTTACCATCAATTTGGAAAGGCGGGTGGGCATCGAACAGGTTTGGATAGGTGCCTCCATTTTGCCCCTTTTCGTCAGTGGTGGGGTGAAGTTGGTCTGTAATCAGTTTATAAGCATGGTTACCATCCAGCAGACGAGCCCATAAGCAAACTTTCCATCCCATCGACCAGCCCGTAGAATGGTCACCACGTCCAATCAAAGACTTCTTGGCAGCTTCAAACAGGACAGGGGAATGGTAGGCGCTGATCTGGCGTCCTGGATACAGTCCCCAGAGGTGAGAAATATGACGGTGACGATCTTTGGGGTTATCCCAGTCGTGCATCCACTCCTGTAACTGCCCCCAACGGCCTACTTGCATCGGTGCTAAATTGTTGACAACAGTTTGCAGGCTGTCGGTGAAAGCGGTTGTTTCGTTCATTAGTTTGGCTGCGGAAATGGTGTTGTAGAAAAGATCGTAAACCATTTGGTTGTCCATAGTGGTGCCGGCAACAACGACAAATGTGCGTTGTCCATTTACTGCAGGACTATTTTCAGGAGAATAGGAGGGAGCAACTACTAACCAATTGTTCTCCGGTTCACGTACCAAAAAGTCGAGATAGAACTCACAGGCACCACGCATCAAAGGATATGCTTCGGAGAGGTAGTTCTTATCACCGGAGAATAGATACCGATCCCAAAGATGCTGGCAGAACCAGGCATTGCAGGTAGGCCATACGCCATAACTGGATCCATCGACAGCACCTGTACTACGCCAAATGTCTGTGTTGTGATGTAATGTCCAGCCGCGACAGCCGTACATGGCTGCGCTTTCACGTCCTTGTATGGCTACTTCTTTCACTAATTGCAGGAAAGGTTCGTGCATTTCGGGCAGAGAAGTGCTTTCGGCTGGCCAATAGTTCATTTCAACGTTGATGTCAGTGGTATACTTGCCATCCCAAGGAGCACGCAGTTGGTAGTTCCAGATACCTTGCAGATTGGCAGCCTGTCCACCCGGTTGAGAACTGCATATTAAGAGGTAACGTCCGAATTGGAAGTACAAGACAGCCATCTGTGGGTCGAAACTACTACTGAACTCTTTTACACGTACATCCGTCGGCTTATTGATCTGAGCATTACTTCCCAAATTCAGAGATACACGGTTGAAGTATTTCTGATATGCATTGATATGTGAAGCCTTACTCTTTGGGTAGTTCTTATTAACCAGTTTCAGGTACTGTTGTGCGCTATTGAGGGCATCACCCGAAACGTCTTTATAATTCACGAAGTTGGTTCCGATGGAAACATACAGTATAACACTGTTTGCGTCCTTTACCTGTAGAGTGCTGTCTGATAGTATTTCCAACTTTCCACCATTATTTTCTATACGGGTAAGTGCGGTAAATTCTACTTTTCCTTCAATACCTTCATGGTCGTTGGCTTTTCCATTCAATTGCAATTCCTTGCGGGGGGAGATGCAACGTATCACGCTACTTTTATAAGGAGTACTATATTTGGCTGTGAATGAGATGCTTTTCTTTTGTGAAGCCGTCAGCCGGATCACTAATACCTGATCGGGGAAGGAGGTGTAGGCTTCTCGAGTATAAGTCACACCATTGGCTGTGAAGCGAGTGGTAGCAATTGCCTTTTCTATATCCAGATCGCGGTAATAGTCATTGTATTCATTGATACCGTCGAAGTCCAGATGCAGTGATCCTACGGTCTGATAAGGCATTCCATTGGCTGATTGCGAGCAAATGGTAGGGCCGCAAAGCTCCTGTGCTTCTTTGTTCTTACCTTCGAAGATGAGCTGGCGGATACGAGGCAGGGCATCTTTGGCTTTGGGGTTGGTATTGTTGTGGGGAGAACCGCCCCATACGGTTTCTTCGTTCAACTGGAACTGTTCGTGTACCGGGTCGCCGAAAACCATGGTGCCTATACGTCCGTTACCTAATGGCAGAGCTTCCACCCATTGCGTGGCGGGTTTGTCGTACCATAATTTGAGGGTTTGATCTTCCTGTTGTGCTTGTAGATTAGTTCCAGCACAAACAACTGTGAAGCATGCTAATAACCATTTCTTTATCATTGTTTTTCATTTTTGGTATTTCGATTGCAATGTTAGGCAGTTTAAGGCATTCTGAGGGGTAATAATTGGCTAAAAAGGAGTAAAAATGACGCAATACCGAAAAGAAAGGAATCAAATGATAATTTATCGTCTG
>ENA-ORRQ01001111-ORRQ01001111.1-human-gut-metagenome-genome-assembly--contig:-NODE-1111-length-22039-cov-6.468523_pt1 | contig 22039 bp, 16 predicted proteins | sample MGYA00242177_ERZ509138 | MGnify/ENA primary metagenome ERZ509138 (study PRJEB26280, sample SAMEA2338628) | human gut metagenome | biome: human gut; feature: human-associated habitat; material: faeces... | reverse complement strand
CCACAGTCAGAGCCTTGACGCCCTCCTGGCCTTCCACAGCGGACAGAGAAGCGTAGCCGATGGCGTTGGGGTTGCCCTTGACGGCCTCGATCACGGCGCCGGTGGAGGTCAGCTCCTGAGCGAGCACGCAGGTGTCCTTGGTGCCGGTGATGGACTCGAAGCCGTCCCGCGTGCCGGAACCGGCTTCGCGGCCGATGAGGACGATCGCAGCGTCATTGCCGCCGACCTCGGACCAGTTGGTGATCTTGCCGGTGTAGATGTCGGCGATCTGCTCGACGGTCAGATCGGAGACGGGGTTTTCGGGGTTCACGATCATGGCGATGCCGTCGAGCGCGACGGTCGTTTCGGTCAGCGTTGCCTTCTCATCGTCCTTCAGTGCACGGCTGGACAGGCCAATGTCGCAGCGGCCTTCGGAAACAGCCTGGATGCCGGAGCCGGAGCCGGTGGGATTATAGGTGACGTTGATGCCTTCCTTTTCGGTGAAAGCTTCGCCGAGCGTGCCGATGACCTTCTCCATGGAGGTCGAGCCGTCGGTCGTGACGGGGGAGGTATCCTTCTTGGCGCAGCCGGCGAGCGTCAGCGCGGCAAGGGCAATTACAAATACAGTGGTGAGAACTTTGGTCATCTTCTTCATTTTGATGATCTCCTTTCAATTGATTCGACATCTTGTCTACGTGCATCAAGATACTGCTATGACCTAAAATGTGAAAGCAGATTTCGGTAAAACTTTGGTCAAATCTTTCGGGGAATGAAAAAAAAAAATAAAAAGCCGCCGCGCCTTCCAAAGGGAAGGAGCGGCGGCAGAATGCCGGGAAATGGGCTCATTTGCCCTGATAGTCACGCAGACCGGCCCGGCCCTCCTCGGTGACGGGGCGGATCCAGCGCATGCGCTTGAAGTGGAACAGGCAGAGGATGCTCTTCGGGATGTCCTCACCCAGATACGCGAAGATCACGACGCCGATAAACGGCAGCTGCAGCACGCGCGCAGCCAGCAGCGTCAGCGGGATCGACACGCACCAGAGACTTCCGAGGTCGAACAGCATGCCCGTCAGCGTATCGCCGCCGGAGCGGAACACGCCCACGACCTGCACGTAGGAGATGTTGCGGAAGCAGTATTCCAGCGAGCAGAAGATCGTCACGGCGTAGGCAGTCGAGATCGTCGTGGCCGAAAGATTGTCGCCCGCGGCGAACAGCGACACGAGCGGGTGCCGCGCCGCGATCATGGACAGACCCACGATGAGGCCCATCAGCGGCACCAGCACGGAAAACCGCCGCGCGTCGGCGACGCCGCGCCGGATCTTGCCCTGCCCGATGGATTTGCCGACCATGATGACGCACGCGCCGCCAAGGCCGACGAAGAAGGCGAAGGCCAGTTCCGAAAACGTCTTGAAGATGGTCATGCCCGCGTAATATTCATAGCCCATGTTGGCGTAGATGCGGTTGAGCGTCAGCATGCCGAGGGCCCACAGTCCCTCGTTCGACATGACGGGCAGCGCCCGCGTGCAGAACTCGCCCAGCTGCTTCCAGCTGAACGCGAACAGCTCCCGCACGGGTCCGATGAGTATGTTTTTCTCAAACACGGAAAACAGCAGGATCAGCACCGGCCCCAGCCACGACGAGATGCACGTCGCGATCGCCGCGCCCTGAACGCCGAGCTCCGGCAGGCCGAACGCGCCGAAGATCAGGCCGTAGTCGGCAAACGCGTTGGCAATGGTCGTGACGATGGAGACATAGAGCGGCAGCCGGACGCGCTCGGTCCCGCGCAGGACGTTGGACAGCAGATACGTCAGCGCGACGGCCGGATACGAGAAGCAGACGATCCGCAGATACCGGCAGCCCGCGTCCAACACGCCCGGGTCCTGATTAAAAAGTCCCACGACCCATGCCGGGGCCGCCAGCGCGACGGCCAGAAACAGCAGCGACACGAACAGCGAGAACACCAGCCCCAGCCCCATGACGCGCCGGATCCCCTTGTGATCCTTGACGCCCCAGTACTGCGAGATGAATACGCTCATGCCCGAACACAGGCCGAAGTTCAGCAGGTTGCACAGCCAGCCCCACTGCGCGGCCATGCCGACGGCCGAGAGCGTCACGTCGCCGAGCCGCGAGACCATCATCGTATCGACCAGCTGGAACGAGCTCGTCAGCACGTTCTGCAGCGCCACCGGCAGCGCCAGCCGCGCGGTCACGCGCCAGAAGGGCTTATCGCCCAGATAATCAGTCAGTTTCATAGAAAAAATACTCCAAGGCAAAAATATGGGGATGCCGCCCCAAGGCGGTATCCCCACGAAGTTTTTCGATTGGTCGCGTGAGAGACCTTTTCGCCGGAACCAGCCTCGACGGAACGAGCCCGGTCCCTCCTCTCAAAACACAAGCTGAACTTGCGTTTTGGATTTATTGCGCCCGCAGACGCATGCTGCAAATTTCAAAAATCCGATTCAGCCATCACCAACAATGGCGTGCTCTTTCGGCAGTCATTCATCGATCGGCAAAAGGGACGGCGTAAAAGTGTGTCTGTCCATTGAGCAGATACGTGATGGCGGTTTTTGAGTAATCAGCGTCCTTTTCTTCCATATCTTTTCCCACGCACGGGAAAAGATATGGCCGTCGGAGACATAGGGAAGTCACAAATCTGCGACAGCAATCCCTCAGTCACCTTCGGTGACAGCTCCCTTAACACAAGGGAGCCACCGGTATATGTAAGACTTGTCCGATCAGGCCATGCCAGCCGTGATGATGGCCATCTTGTAGACCTCGTCGGCGTTGCAGCCGCGGGAGAGGTCGTTGATGGGGGCGTTCAGACCCTGCAGGATGGGGCCGTAGGCCTCAAAGCCGCCCAGACGCTGGGCGATCTTGTAGCCGATGTTGCCGGCGTTGATGTCGGGGAAGATAAAGGTATTGGCGTGGCCGCCGACCGCGTCGGTGATGTGCTTGGTCTTGGCGACAGCCGGAGAGACCGCCGCGTCGAACTGGAACTCGCCGCCGATCGGGGTGTCGGGCATGAGGGCCTTGGCCTTCTCGCAGGCATTGCGCATCTTGTCGACGTCCTCGCCCTTGCCGGAGCCGAGGGTGGAGTAGCTCAGGAAAGCGACCTTCGGGTCAACGCCGAAGATCTTGGCGCAGGAAACGGTCTCCTTGCAGATCTCGACGAGCTCGTCCTCGTTGGGTTTGATGTTGATGGCGCAGTCAGCCATGGCGAGCACTTCGTTCTCGCCGGAAGCGGCGGGACGGACCATGATGAAGCAGGAAGAGACGATCTTGTTGCCGGGCTTGGTCTTGATGAGCTGCAGCGCGGGACGGACCGTGTCGGCCGTGGAGTAGGTAGCGCCGCCGAGCAGGCAGTCGGCCTTGCCCATCTTGACGAGCATGGTGCCGAAGTAGTTGCTCTTCTTGAGCGCGGCGCGGCACTCGTCGACGGTCATCTTGCCCTTGCGCAGCTCGACCATCTTGTCGACCATCTCGTCCATGCCGTCGTAATTCTCGGGGTCGATGATCTCGGCACCGCGGATGTTGAAGCCGATGTCCTCAGCGGCGGCGGCAATCTCATCGGGGTTGCCGACGAGCACGGGCTTTAAGAAATTACCGGACAGCAGACGGGCGCTCGCTTCGAGAATGCGGTGGTCGGTACCTTCGGTGAAGACGATCGTTTTGGGGCTCTTTTTCAGCGTGTTGATCAGTTGTGCAAACATGTTGATTCCTCCTGATATATGATGTGCCGGTCAAGCGGGCACAGATTTACGGATATAGTATACACCCACTTTTTCACCCTCTCAAGGAAAAATAACGCAAAATTTATGCAAAAGTTTACAAATTTTCCAAACTCTTACAATATATTAGCAGTATCATTTTCCCAAAAGGCTTGACGGAGCCTTGAAAACCAAGTATACTGGTCAATGGTTACAAATTGTAACTTTTATTTTTACTTGCATCCTCTAAGGAGTTTTGATATGTCAGAGCAAAAACGATCCACCCCGCAGCGCAGCGATGCACCCACGCAGCGCCGCCGTTCGAATGCCTCGCCGCGAAGACGGCCGAGCAGGCGCGGCGGCATGCCGCAATGGTTGAGCGGCTGGCTTGAGCACATGGCGCTGTTTTTTTCTACGCTTGGTGCGCGCATCCGCCGCATCGGCCCACGCGCCCGCACCGTGATGCGCGAGAGCAGGGCGCGCAACTTCCCCGAATCCAACCGCTTTTTGGTGCAGGTCTTCCTCGTCATCGGCGGGATGTTCCCGATGTGGCACTCGCTGCTGCATGAAAGGATCATGGCGCGCCGCCGCCAGCGCAGCCACGCTGCCGGTGTGCACGAGGACCGCTGGCGCAGGCAGGCGCGGCGTGTGAATCCGTTCTACTTTATCGGCGGCGCGGCTGTTGTGGCTGCGATCGCGCTGTTTTTCTCGTTCTACACGCTGGGAACGACCGTGGAGTATAACGGCAGCATGGTCGATACCGTCGCCAGCGCCGCGCAGGCGCGCAAGGCGGCCTCTAAGCTCGAGAGCATCACGACCGAGACGCTCGGCAAGAGCTATGAGATCGCAAAGGATGCCATCCACTATTCGACGACCTTTGTCCGCCGCAGCGATGTGACGGACGCAACGACCTTTGAGCAGGACCTCGCCGACGAGCTCGGTCAGGTGACCTACGGCTACTCGCTCTATGTCGACGATGAGCTCATCGGTTCGACGCAGTACGCCGGCGCGCTGGACGAGCTGCTCAAGCAGATCAAGCAGGTCTACGCCTCGGCGGATACGCTGAGCGTCGACTTTGTCGAAAATGTCCGCATCGCGGAGGGCTACGTCCCGACCGACAGCGTGATGAACCTCGGCGAGATCGCCGAGATCCTGAATTCGACGAAGTCGGGCGAGGTGACCTACACCGTCGTCAAGGGCGACACCTGGGGCCAGATCGCCAACAACAACGGCATGACCGCCGCCGAGCTCGAAGCGCTGAACCCCGGCTACGACATCAACCGCATCCACATCGGCGATGCGCTGACGCTCTCGAACGCCGTGCCGTATCTGACCGTCAAGGTCACCGAGCGGCAGAACTATGTCGAGGACGTCAACTATGACGTGAACTACGTGAGCGATTCGTCCATGTATCAGGGCGACGAGCGCGTGATCTCCAAGGGCTCCTTCGGCAAGGCCGATATCGTGGCCGACGTCACCTATATCAACGGCGAGGAGCAGGAGCGCACGGTCATCTCGTCCGTCACGCTCTTCGACCCTGTGGCCGAGACGCGCGCCCGCGGCACGAAGGTGCGCCCCACCTGGTACCCCACCGGCAGCTTCCGCTGGCCGTGCTCGGGCCGCATCACCTCGCGCTTTGGTTACCGCAACACCGGCATCCGCGGCGCGACGAGCAACCACAAGGGCATCGACATCGCCTGCTCCTACGGCACGCCAATCTACGCCGCCGACGGCGGCCGCGTGACCTACGCGGGCTACAAGGGCGCGATGGGCTACGTCGTTATCATCGACCACAACAACGGCTATGTCACGTATTACGAGCACAACTCGTCACTGCTCGTCTCCGCGGGACAGACGGTCTACAAGGGCCAGCAGGTCGCCAAGGCGGGCCGCAGCGGCGTCGCCAGCGGTGTCCACTGCCACTTCGGCATTCAGAGAAACGGCAGCTACGTCAACCCGCTCAACTATCTAAGTTAAAATCAAAGGGATCCCATCCGATGGATGGGATCCCTTTGATTTTAGGGGATCGCACTTCGCTTCGTGCCTTGCCGCCGTAGGCGGCTGCGACACGCGCGAAGCGAGAAGAATAAATCGCCACGCGCATGTCGCGGCGATTTATGATTAAAATTATTTCGCGTCTGCGGACGCGAAAGTCTGCGACGCTGGTGCCTGTTTTCTGCCCGTGGGGGCAGAAAATGCGGCGGGTGGGGGACGGAGGATGTTGCTTCTGGCCTGTTCGCTGCCGGAGGCAGCGAATGCGGCGGGTGTGGGATGCTGGCTTTTGCGCCGATTGGGGTGTGGGGGCCTGTTTGCCGCTGGTCGCGGCAAATGCGGCATGGGGATCATGAAAAGACCGCTGCGGACTCCGCGGCGGGCTTTCTATTTGTCATTTACTGTTCCGTTAAGACGCGGCGGACCTCGCCGGTGAAGTAGAGCGAGCCCCAGGAGCAGATGGCGTCATCCTCACCTGCAAGCGCTAAGGCGCGGCGGACGCCGTCGTCGGTGTCCTTGGCGGGGATGGCCTGCACGCCCTGTGCGTTCAGCCACGCGGCGAGCTCGTTTTCATCAAGTGCGCGGGCAGAAGGCGGCGTGATGACGACGAACGCCTTGGCGAGCGGGAGCGCGCGGCGCAGCATTTGCTGCCAGTCCTTGTCACGAAGCACCCCTGTGAGGAAGATGAGTTTTTTGTCGCCGTAGAGCGCGGCGAGCGAGTCCATCAGCGCGTCGACGCACTGGGGATTGTGCGCGCCGTCGACGATGAAGTCCGGCCCGCGGCGCAGAAGCTCGAGCCGTCCGGGCCACTGGGCGTGGGAAAGGCCCTCATCAATGGCCTCGTCCGTGAGCTTGTCCCAGCCGCGCGAGCGCAGCGCGTTGCACACGTCGATGACCGTCAGCGCGTTCAAGAGCTGATACTCGCCGAGAAGCCGCAGGTGGTACGGCCCGCGGCCACGGTATTTGAACTCTTGACCGTCGAGCGAGGACGAAATGCGCTCAAGCTTTTCCTGCGCGGTGATCGTGAGAGCCACGTCCTCCTGCGCGCACTTTTTGCGCGCGACGTTCTCCACGCCCTCGCTCTGGCCGAAGAGTACGGCGTGTGAGCCATGCTTGATGATGCCGCATTTCTCCGCAGCGATCTTCTCGACCGTGTCGCCGAGAATGGCCGTGTGCTCCAAGCCGATGTTCGCCACGACGCAGACCTCCGGCGCGGGGATGACGTTTGTCGAGTCCATGCGCCCGCCGAGGCCGACCTCGAGCGAGACGATGTCGCACTGCTCCTGCACGAAGTAGAGGAAGGCGATGGCCGTCATGATCTCAAAACCCGTGGGCATTTCGCTCATGCTCTCCGCCGCGTTCCGCACGGTGTTTGTGAGCGAAATGAGGGAGTTGTCGTCGATCTCTTCCCCGTTCACGCGCATGCGCTCGTGGAAGCGCAGCAGGTGCGGCGAGGTATAGAGCCCCGTGCGGTACCCCGCGCGCTGGAGCACGGAGGCGAGCATCGCGGCGGTAGAGCCCTTGCCGTTTGTGCCCGCGATGTGGACGAATTTGAGCTTCTGCTCGGGATTGCCGAGCAGGCCCAGAAGCTCGCGCGAGCGCGCAAGGCCCGGCGCGCTCTGCTCCCAGTTGTCGAATTGCAGATATTTGAGGGTCTCCTCAATGGTTTGCAGGTCTTTCACATTGTTCACCTGTATTTCCTGTAGAATAAGGCAAAGGCGTCGGCCCTCGCCTGCGGGTTTTGATCTATCGGTCGATCTTGCGCAGCATGGCGGTGAATTCGTCAGGCAGCCCGCACGTGAGCGAGACGAGCTCCTTCGTCCGCGGGTGGATGAACTGAAGCCCCACCGCGTGAAGGCACTGACCCGTCAGGCCTGGAACGGCCTTTTTTGCGCCGTAGACCGTGTCGCCCAGGATCGGGTGGCCGAGGTAGGCCATGTGCACGCGAATTTGATGCGTGCGGCCCGTTTCGAGCCTGCACCGCACATGCGTGTAGCCGGGATAACGGGCGATGACCTCCCAGTGCGTTACCGCGCGGCGTCCACCCGGAACGACGGCCATGCGCTTGCGGTCGCGGCTGTCGCGCGCGATGGGCGCGTCGACCGCGCCGCTGTCCTCACGTAAGTTGCCGACCACGATACACTCATACGTGCGCGCGAGCGTGTGGTCGGCCAACTGGGCGGAGAGGAACTGGTGCGCGTAGTCGTTTTTTGCCGCGATGATGAGCCCGCTCGTGTCGCGGTCGATGCGATGCACGATGCCGGGGCGCAGCGCGCCGCCGACGCCGGAGAGACTGTCGCCGCAGTGATACAAAAGGGCGTTCACGAGCGTCCCGTCCGGATGGCCCGGCGCGGGATGGACGACGAGCCCGCTCGGCTTGTTGACGACGATGACGTCGTCGTCCTCGTAGACAACGTCCAGAGGGATGTCCTGCGGAACGGCGTCGATGGGCGCGGGCTCTTCGGGGGTGAATTCGATCTGCTCGTGTCCCGTGAGCTTGTAGCTCTTGTTCGGCGCTTTGCCGTTCACGAGGACACGCCCGTCCTCGACAGCTTTCGCCGCGGCGGAGCGGGTCAGGTCTTCAATTGCGCTGGCGAGGCAGGCGTCGAGCCGCGTACCGGCATCGGCTTCACTTGTTTGCAGCAGGATCGGTTCCATCGACCTTGTTCCCCCAGTTTTTCTCGTCGCTCTTGCTGTAAAAGGCAAGGTAGTAAATTAGCGCGCAGACCGTGCCGCACACGACGAACACATCCGCCACGTTGAAGACGGGAAAGTCCATGAACATCGTGTCCAGCATGTCGACGACGTACCCGAGGCGTACGCGGTCAATGAGATTGCCGATGCCGCCGCCGAGGATGATCGCAAGCGACCACTGGCCCAGCGGATGGCGCACGATCTTGACGAGCAGCCATGCGATGGCGCACATGCCCGCCGCCGTCAGCGCGATGAGCAGCCACCGTGCGCCCGAAAAGCTCGACCACGCCGCGCCGTAGTTGTGCACGCGCGTGAGCTGTAACAGCGGCGGCAGCAGCGGCTCCGATTCGCCGAGCGACATTGTGTTCACGACGAGGAATTTGACGGCCTGATCCGCCGCCACGCAGAAAACCGCCGCGAGGGCAAGGCAGACCGCCTTGCCCTTTGAGCGTCGGTAAAATGCAGCGTATAAAATCACCATCAGCGCCAGCGCGCCGAAAAAGATCCACAGGATCGGCCCTCCGATGCTGCCGGAGACGACGATCTGTGTCGTGCCGTCCGCGCCGCCGATCACGCCGATATCGTTCATTCGCTCTCCTCTTCTCCTGCGGGGGTGTTTTCCGCAGGCTCTTCTTCCGCTTTTGCGACCTCCACGATCACAAGCTCCTCTGCCGCAGCGAACGCGGCCTTTTCCTCTTCGTCAAGCGGCAGCGCCTCGCTCAGCTCGTGTGCGGTCTCCGGTACGACGAGGTAGCTCACACTATCCTCCGCCTCGGCATATACAGCCATGCCGTGCTCGCGCAGGAAATCCGCCGCCTCGGGCAGATCAAGCGTGATGATGGCATAGCCGCCGCTTGCGTCGGCGGAGCGGTCGTCTGCGCCGTCTTCCGCGTCATAGGTGTCGAAGGGGCTGGCGTCGGCCTGCACGCCCTCCTTCTGCACGGCGGAATAGCTGTAGGTAAAGTCCTCCGCCGTGTCGCCGGACGCAGCGGGCGCGCTCGCCGTGTCATTGCCGCTGGTGTTGCAGTCTGCGGCGCTGTCGTTGCTGCTGCCCATCGCGGGCGCCAGCTTCCACGCCGCGGCCGTGATGACGAACAGCGCAAAGCACGCGGCCAGCACGCGCGGCCATGCGCGGCGGTGGCGCGATCTCGCGCGCTTTTCCTCATGCACCCGCTCGAGCACGCGCTCGGAAAAGCCCTCCGGCGCGTCGAGCTCGGGCATTTCCTCGAACATCGTGTGCACGATCATCAGTTCCGAGAGATACTCCCGGCAGTTCTGGCAGTGCTCTACGTGCGAGAGCACCTCTTCCTTTTCGTTTTCGCTCAATTCTCCGTCCACAAAGGCAGAGAGCGCGGCGGCGTACTGTTCACAACATTTCATTTGGCGCTCATCTCCTCACGATTACATTCTGTAACTTTTGACGAAGCAATTTCAAAAAAGTTCCCGTTTCCGGATAAAAAGTTGCGCAAAAGTGATCGGCCCCTGCTGATGCGCGATTTGACCGTGCCCAGCTCGATCGACGCGCTTTCTGCGATCTCGGTGTAGCTCAGGCCTTCGATCTCGCGCAGGATGAGCACCTTTCGGTACTCCTCCGGCAAGGCGGAGAGGCCCTCCTGCAATAATTTCTGTGCCTCGCGGTGCTCGACCGTCTCCTGCGGCTGGGGCGAGGTGTCGACCGCGTCGACAAACAGCTCCTCGTCGTCGAGCGAGACGCTGCCGCTCTGTTTTTTTCGCCGCCGCAGCGTGTCGATGCAGGCGTTCGTCGCCAGACGGTAGATCCACGTCGAAAGCGATGACTCCTGTCGGAAGCGGTCGATCCCGCGCCAGAGCGCAAGAAAGGCATCCTGCGCGGCCTCCTCGGCGTCCTCACTGTTGCCGCACATGCGGAAGCACAGCGTATACACTTTTTTCTCATATTGGCGGATCAGCTCTTCGAAGGCGGCTTCATCCCGCTTTTGAAGGCGCGCAATGAGTTCCCGTTCGTTCATAGCTTTTTATCTGATCCTCAGCGCAGATCCCGCTTGATCGACGCGCTGAGCGCGTACAGCTCGGAAAGCGTTGAGAGCTGCACGATCTTCTCCTTATAATAATTCGCGTGGCTGATGCCCTTTAGGTACCAGCACAGGTGATGGCGCGCCTGTAACATGGCGACGCGCTCGTTTTGATACTGCGCGGAGAGTTCCACCTGACGCACGGCAGTGTCCCACCGCTCGGCAAACGGCGGCAGCGGCGGAATCTCGCGCCCTGAGAGCGCAGCGGCAGACTGCGCAAAGAGCCACGGGTTGCCGAAGCTCCCGCGGCCGATCATCGCCATGTCCGCGCCAGTAAATTTGAGGATGCGCACCGCGGCCTCGGGCGAAAAAACGTCGCCGTTGGCGATGACGGGGATGCTGACGGCCTGCTTGACGTCGCGGATCGTATTCCAGTCGGCCTCGCCGCCGTACATCTGCATGCGCGTGCGCCCGTGCACCGCGACGGCGCTGACGCCCACTTCTTCGAGCATTTTGGCGAGCTCGACGGCGTTGATGCTGCCCTTGTCCCAGCCGCGGCGCATCTTCGCCGTGACGGGGACCTTGACGGCGCGCACGACCGCCTCAGCGATGCGCGCGGCCTTTTCGGGATCTTTCATCAGCGCGCTGCCGTCGCCGTTTTTGACGACCTTGCCCACGGGGCAGCCCATGTTGATATCCAAGATGTCCGCGCCGGAAATTTCGATCGCCATCTGCGCGGCCTCGGCCATGCAGTTCACATCGCTGCCAAAGATCTGCGCGGCAAACGGCTTTTCGCTCGGAAACGGACGAAGCAGCTGTGCGGTCTTCGTGTCGTGGTAGCACAGCGCCTTGGCGCTCACAAGCTCCGTGACGGTGTAGCCCGCGCCTTTTTCGGAGCAGATCTGGCGGAATGCAGCATCCGTTACGCCCGCCATCGGCGCGAGCGCGAGCTTCGATTCAATTTTTACCATTCCGATCTGCATAGTCCGCCTCTTTTCGATAACAATACAAGTATAGTATAGCATAGCAAGGCCGACAAGTCAAAGGAACAAAACGCGGACGGAGAAGTTTTTTGCAAACAGGTGTTGACATCACGGCGGAGGTATGGTATATTATCTGTTGCCGATATCTGCCGGTGTGGTGGAATTGGTAGACACAGGGGACTTAAAATCCCCCGGTAGCAATACTGTACCGGTTCGAGTCCGGTCACCGGCACCAGTATTCCCTTAATTTCATATCGCGGAGTGGAGCAGTTGGTAGCTCGTCGGGCTCATAACCCGGAGGCCGTAGGTTCGAGTCCTGCCTCCGCAACCAGAAAAGTCCTGATTTCGTAAGAAATCAGGACTTTTTCCGCACTTTTGTGCCCAATAACTTACTTCCCATTTTTTCTGACCCAAACGCTGACCCCAACGGGAGCGGATAGCGGAAAGCACTATACCGCACCAGAGAGAATGTTACCCATTGTTTTTGCCGCTTCACGCTTGGCAGAGGTCGTTACATGAGCGTAGGTGTCCAGCGTGAAGCCTGCCGAAAAATGCCCCAGCATGCCAGATACGGTTTTGATGTCCACACCGTTTTGCAGAGCCAGCGTTGCGAAGGTGTGGCGCAGGTCGTGAAAACGCACCTTCGGCAACCCTGCCCGCTTTAGAATGCGGTGCAGCATGTGCAGCACACTGTCCGGCGACATGGGGCCTCCGGTGGGCGAGAGAAACACCCATTCGCTGTTACCCGTTTTTCTTCTTTGTTGCATCAGAACGTTTATCGCATCTGCCGACAGCGGCAAGGTGCGGTAGGCGTTTTTCGTTTTCAGCGGCATCTCAATGATCTTGCCGTCGATGCGCCCGATCTGCCGTTGAACCCGGAGGTCTCCTTTTTCCAAATCAATGTCCAACCATTTTAATCCCAGCAATTCGCCGCGCCGCAGGCCGGTGGTCAGGTCGATGTAGTACAGGGTGAACACGCCGCTGTCTTTTGCCTCGCGGAGGAAGGATGCCAGCTGCTCAACAGGAAGCGTCTGCATTTCCTTGCGCTCTGCCTTCGGCAACGCACAGCCGTCTGCCGGATTGTGGGCGATCAGCCGCTGCTCGACTGCCAGCTTCAGGGCAGAGGAAATGATTTGATGGATGTTGCGCACTGTTTTGGCGCTCAGTCCCTTGGGCTGCTTCTGTGCTTCGATTCGCTCTACCCGCCCTTCCGCCAACAATTTCTTGTAGAACTGTTGCAGATGCAGCGTCGTCAGATCATTCAACGGGATCTTACCGAGCTGCGGCTTGATGTGGTTTTCGATGTAGCCATGATAGGTCAGGTAGGTGGATGGGCGCATTTTGATTTTGGCATAGTTCTCGTACCACACTTCTAACCAGTTACCCACGGTGTAGTTCTTGGCCCGCCCATAGTCGATGCCCACGTTTTCCCCGATGGCTTTCTTCAGCTTTTCTTTTACTTCTGCCTGTGTCTTACCAAGAACGTTCTTGATGATGGCCTTGCCGGTTTCCGGATCGTGACCGACCGTGTACCGACCCTCCCAGCGTCCGTCTTTGCGTTTTCGGATGTTCCCTTCCCCGTTCGCTCGTCTTTTCGGCATAAAATCAGCCTCCTTTGTAACGGCAAAGCATACCGTAAACAACAGAGGAAAGCTACCGAAAAGCCGAACTGTTATCAGAAAGTTATCATTTGCACCTCGGAGCTGCGCCGCCTTATCTTTGACTATTGCGGCGCAATTTTTGCGCTGCCGGAGGCGTTCTCTTTAGTTACAGCGGTGCGATTTTTGAACGGTCAAGAAGTCCTTTTCATTGACTGCGGTGACTCAAAACACGCTTGCCCTGCACCATTGATCACGCGAAGGTGATTACCTCGATTTCCTTCCGAAACGGCCACAAGGCACCACCAAAATCCTTGGGACATCTGCGTTTGCGGGAACCAAGACGCCAGCCGCTCTGAAATTTCCTTCAAAAGGCGCCACAACCGACTGCGTTGAAACCCCCGTCAACTGCCCGCACTGCGGGCAGAAGCGACTGGGCAGAGCGTCGGTTCCGACGCCAGCCCTTTATCCTGCTATAAATAAGATGTGTTGAATCTCTCAATAATTATGCGTTTTCCTTGCACATTTACCGTATGCTATCCTCGTCCAACGGTGACGATGATATAATTTCCTCATGCAGACAGAGGTTCCCTGCTTTATCCCTGCGGCACCGTCCGCTTTACAGCAGTATGGGACCTCTCCCTTATGGGATTTCATGAATGAGCCGGATGCGGGAGTGATCTTTCCGCAGATTTCTATGCAGGATATGACTCATAAGGACATGAGGAACTGTCTGTACATCAACAGGAAAGGCAGGTGCCAACACTATGTTCATTGTCGGGATCGACATTGCCAAACGGAGTCACGAAGCCATCATCATCGCTGAGGATGGCCAGGTTGTCCGCAAGGCATTCAGCTTCCGGAATAACTGTACCGGCTACAATCTGTTACTGGAACAGGTACGGAGACTGACCCTTGTAAAGAGCCAGATCGTATTCGCCATGGAATCCACCGCCCACTATTGGCTGGCACTCTACGCCAGACTTTTGAAAGACGGATACGCAGTCATGGTTCTGAATCCTATCCAATCCCATTCCCTGCGGGAGCTTTACATCCGCAAAGCCAAAACCGACGCCAGAGACTCACTCATCATTGCGGACCTTGTCCGCTTTGGCCGCTGCAAAGCCAGCAACGTGCCTCAGGACAAAATCCTGGCTCTGCGAGAGCTGTGCCGCAGTCGCGCCTATCTGGTAGACATGGCCGCTGATCTGAAGCGGAAGCTGATTGCCTTATTGGACAGAATATTTCCGGAGTACGAATCCCTCTTTGATTCTGTTTTCAGCAAGGCTTCTATTGCCGTACTGAGCAAATACTCTACACCCCAAAAAGTGAAAAATGCAAATCTCGGGAAACTGACGGATCTCCTTATGGAAAGCAGCAACGGACATTTTGGCGAGTGGAAGGCCCATCAACTGAAAGAGGCCGCCTGCAGCAGCTTTGGGATCGATGACAGCGGCGGCGTGTATTCCACGTTGCTTGGGATGTTCCTTGAGCAGATCCTGTCTTTAACTGCACAGGCAGATTCTCTGGAAAAACAGATATCCGTATTCTTCCAAGAGTTTAATAACCCTTTAACCTCTATACCGGGAGTTGGGACTGTTCTCGCCGCAACAATTTTAAGCGAGATCGGTGACATTACTCGCTTTTCTTCTGCCGATAAGCTGTTGGCTTACGCAGGACTTGATCCATCCGTGAAGCAGTCCGGCGAATTTAAGAGCAACCAGAATCGTATGTCCAAGCGGGGATCTCCTTATTTACGTCGTGCCATTTGGTTGGCGTCCACGGTAGCAGTGCATCGTGATCCGATGTTTCAAACCTATTACGAAAAGAAAATATCCGAAGGTCTGCATTACATGAATGTGATTGGTCATGTCAGCAGAAAGATGACCGCTGTGATCTTCGCTGTTCTCCGGGATGGACAACCGTACCAACCCATTTTGCAATCTGCCGGTTAACTGAGCTGCATCATTTTCATCCGGCCCGCAAAGGGCCTGGTTCTTTGTGCCCTTTTCTGATATATCCCTTATACACGCGAACTGTAATTTTATCCCTTGACAAACCCATAGCCGACTGCTTTCTTTTTCGTCCTCGAAAAAGGCTCGAAAAGCGCAGGAAACGCAGTCATACCAACGTTTCCAATGCATCGGTCATACGGACTTCAACACCTCCGGCACAAACGGCCCACGCGGCGAAACAGGGGCCTCCCCTCCCTCGGCCACAGCACGGTCTTGTGCTGCCAGCGAAATCGCCACCGAAAGAACAGCCGGAGGAAGCGGATGCACGCCTATGGCGTGTGTCCGCTTCCTCCGGCGTCGCGGCCCTGCTTGGCTGCGAACTCTATTAATATTGAAATTTCTCAACAAAAGCAGACCGTTCAGTATATTTGCGAATCACACTGTTTTACTATTTCCTTGTATATCGTAATAGATTTTTGTACCGCAGTCCAAACCAAGGATTTGTCTGCCACAAAATGGGAAACCGCCGTCTCAAAAACGATAGTAGGTATATCATCCTCTAAAATTTGCGCAAATAATCCTTTCCGTTTTTGCAAAATCAACGTTTTTTCCAAATCAGTGGGAAGATAGTTGCCATAAAGCAGCACATAATCGTCGGAGTAGTTGGCTCTATATTTAGTGTTAATTGCACGCAGCGTTCTTGGAATCGTTCCGCAGATATAATCACCATAAGCCCCTTCTTCCAGACATTCATAATAGAAATTCTGAATATGCGGCCGCATGAAATACCAATGGGTAACACGAAGATATAAGGCGTGATACAAGAGCGGATCCGCGTCAAAATCAACTGCCGAATTCACCATGCGTTCAATTGTTTGGAATTCTCGCTGAATGCAGGCTTTCGCCAAATCATATTTACTTTTGTAATAATAGGAAACCAATCCCAAACTAACGTTGCTTCGAGCAACAATTTCCCGCATAGAAGTATTTCGATAGCCTTGCTCCAGAAACAGGGATTCTGCAGCATTCAAAATTGCAAGAGCTTTATCTGCTTTTTTCAATTCAATGCGATCCTTTCATTCATCTAACATACTGCATTATACCGATTACCAGGCAAAATGTAAAGAGAACGAAAAAAAACGTTGAAATCAACAAGTTTGCAGCAAAATTTTGTAATATACTCCCAATCTTTTGAACGCGTTCAAAATAGATATTGACAGTCTTTAGTCTTTGGGATATATAATAATTGTACACATTCAATATGTGTTCAATTTTGAAGGAGGCGCATTTATTATGAGCAATGTGTTTCAAGAAATCCCTATGGCTGAGCCTTACCGCATCAAGGTGGTCGAACCTGCCAGCCGCCTATCTCGTGCCGATCGCGAAGAAGCACTGAAGCGTGCAGGCTATAACCCGTTTCTGCTGAAATCCGAGGAAGTCTACATTGACATCCAAACCGACAGCGGCACTGCTGCAATGAGTCAGGATCAGTGGTCCGAAATCATGAAGGGCGACGAAGCTTATTCTGGCAGCCGCAACTATTTTGACCTGCAGAAATCAGTTCAGGAGATTTTGGGATACGAATATTTCTATCCCACTCATCAGGGGCGCGGTGCCGAAAACATTATGTTTGGTACTGTTTGCGAGTCCGGCAAGTGGGTTATTTCCAACCAGTTCTTCGGCACAGGCGCTTCTCATCTGGTCTATAATGGCGCACGCTTCGTTGAATGCGTTGTCGATGAAGCCCATGACAATGACTCCAACTTCCCATTTAAGGGTAATATCGATATGAATAAGGTTAAGGCCTTCGTTGACAAGGTCGGTGTTGAAAATGTTGGGTTCTTTATTATGACACTGACCAATAACCCTGGCGGTGGCCAGCCTGTTTCTCTGGAAAATCTGAGGGAGATCAGCGCCTATGCCAAGAGCATTGGTAAGCGTTTGTTCCTTGACTTTGCTCGCTTCAGCGAGAACGCATATTTCATTAAGACGAAGGAACCCGGCTATGCCGATAAGAGCATTTCCGAGATTTTGCACGAAGTCACTGCATGTTCTGATGGCTGCATGATCAGCGCCAAAAAGGATGGTCTGGTAAATATCGGCGGCTTGATCTGCATGAGAGATCGTCAGCTATGGTTAGACTGCGCAGAGCGCGAAATCAACTTTGAGGGCTTCCTGCAGTATGGCGGTCTTGCTGGCCGCGATATGGCTGCATTGGCACAGGGCATCCGTGAAGTTGTAAAAGACGATTACATCGAAGGCCGCGTAAAGCTTTTGCAAGAACTCGGTGACAAGTTCGATGCTTATGGCGTACCTTATCTGCATCCTGTGGGCGGTCATGCTCTTTATATCAACGCCAATCGTGTCTATCCAAACATACCTCAGTCTGAATTTCCTGCGTTGGTGTTTGCCTGCCAGTTGTACTTGGAAAGCGGTGTTCGCTGCTGTGAAATGGGCTCTCTGTGCAAGGGATTCGACCCTGATACCGGCGAGCAGCTTTATGCCGCTATTGATTTGTGCCGTCTGGCCTTTGGCCGCCGTGCATATACCTCCGCTCATTACGATTATGTTGCCGAGGCGTGCCGCCGTGTTGTGGAGAAAGCCGGTGAAGTCAAGCACGGTCTGGTCTTTGACCACGAAGAACGCACACAGTCTTGCCGCTACTTCATTTCCACCTTTAAATGGGCTGAATAAGTGATATAATATAAGATATTAGAATCAGGAGTCTTCCAAAGAGCCCGGCCAAAGAGAAAATTAAATTCTCTTTGACCGGGCCTTTCAAAATCTAATCCCACTTTGGGAAAAATATTAAGGGTGATTCTATGGCAGGTACATTTTTTTCTGTGATTCCTGTTGGACTGGCGCTCATATTGGCATTTGTAACACGCGATGCCATTCTGGCTATGCTCTGTGCCATTCTTGTTGGCTCTGTTATGCTCAATGGCGTTCATTTTATTGCCCCTATCGTTCATAATTATTTTTTAGATGGACTGAGCGGCAATCTGGAGATTATCTTCGGCTTGTTGTTAGTCGGTATTTGGATTGAGCTAATGAAAGCTGGTGGCGGCTACCGTGGTTTTGCCAAATGGTGCGAAAAGCACGTTGACACACCTAAGAAAGCCCTGCGAAATACATTTTGGTTCTCTCTTCTGACCTCTTTTCATATCTATCTTTCTAACTTATTGATTCCACCTATGATGAAGCCGGCAGTGAAAGAACATAATATTCCGCCGGTGAAAATTCCCATGATCATCGTTTCCACCTCATCTCCTATGTCCACCATGCTCCCCTTTACAATTTTCATTCTGTTTTTCTCCAGTTTGATTGTCTCCGGTGTGGAAGGATACGATGCCATGTCTCTGTATATCCAATCCATCCCGTTCATGTTTTACTGCATGATATCCATTATCTTTGGATTTCTTTATTCTCATGGATTTATCCCAGATATCGGTCCTATTAAAAAACTAAGCCAGCAGCAAGCAGAAATAGCAAAGAATGAAGAATCGCTGGACGAAAGCTTTTTAGGAGGTAAGCCTGGTCAGGAAGATCTGCTGGCGCTGATTCTACCGGTTGTCAGCCTCTTAATTGCTTTAGCGGCATCTTATTTTGCAGATGGCATGATTGATTTCACATCAAGTGTTTTTACTGCCATTATCGTTACTGTTGTATATGATTTAGCCCGCAAGCGAATCAAAATTGCTGATATTTCCGGAATCATGGTGGATGGCTTTTTGAGCATCACTCCCATCATGTTGATTCTCTTTGTGGCATTCGGCTTTGGACGCATGGTTACCGCTACCGGTTTCAACACCTATGTAGTAGGTCTGCTGGGAGGCGCTTTTAGTCCATCCTTGGTTCCGGTGGCGCTGTTTCTGGTAGGTAGCTTAATTGCCTATGCCACAGGTTCCCTAACTGCATCCGCCGTCATTATTTTGCCGATGGGCCTACCTTTGGCCATTGCCACAGGTGCTCCACTGACACTATGTATTGGCGCGTGTGTTTCCGGTGCGCAGTTCGGTGATTTGTCCTCACCTTTGAGTGACAATATGATTATGCCGTCCGCATCCGCCGGTGTCAGTCCTGTGGACACAGCAAAGTGCCTGCTTCCGTACCGCTTGATTACGCTGGTAATTACTGCGTTAATCTTTCTGGCAGTCGGTTTCATTATGGCCTGATTTCTTTATTTCGGTACATTGTGTAAATATATTGCTCTATACAATGAAGTCTTATTTATGCCTGGCCCTCTTTTCTGCATCTAATCTCAGCCGGTATCCGTTGAGAATACCTGCATCTAATCTGGTCGTATTTATAAAAATCGAATAGGTTACTGAACTTGGCGCAACATTTCCTCAATTTCCGAATGAGATAAAATGCAGAACATATCAGTTCTATAGCACATGGCCAAGAATCGCAAAAAGAAGGATGACATACGCTTCAGTGTGTCGTCCTTCTTTTGTGCCATGGTTCCACATGATTGTGCAATCCCCTCCGCAGATCTAACGACGATATCCTGCTTTCTTTTTCGTCCTCGGAAAAGCTGCGAAAAGCGCAGGAAACGCAGTCATACCAACGTTTCCAGCACATTGTCCACACGGTCTTCAACACCTCCGGCACAAACGCTCCACGTTCGCTTTCACACCTGAAAGTGGGTACACGCTCGGCTCTGCTCAAGGGATCGCACACAAGGGCTTACACGCCGAAACAGGGGCATTTCAGATGGGGGCGCTATCTCTACCCTCGGACCGTTTTGTGCGGTTCGGAAACCCTGCGTGGCCGGGTATCAGAACGGCAAACTTTGCCGCTTTTTGGCCTTGGCCGGAGGCGCTCTCTAAGAACGCAGAGAGCCTTCGGAACAGCGATGCGCTCATGCGCGTCGCTGTTCCGAAGGCGTCGCGGCCCCGCTGGGCTGCGTGATCTTTTTTGTTTCTGACAAAATTACGGTTTTCACGCCCTGCACTCAGAACTTTCCGCGTGTGCGAGGCTGGAGTGGTATCACTACCCTCGGCGCACTTTGCATGTTCTCGAAATGGTACGCATCGTTTTTCATTCGTCTCTCCATTAAACTTGCTTGCCCATTTGATAGGCTCTTTCCATGGCAGAGATGTTTTTCACCTTCCCCGGCTCGTATACGCCGCTGCCAATCAGAACTCCCTTTTCTACTGCACCGTCCACACAGTCTGCGTAGCCACGGAAGCAGGCAAGGGTGGTATCAGCGGAAGCGTGCGCTTCGTCTGCCATGGTGACGATATAGTAGAATTCCTTATTCTTTACCTCAAGCCAACGGGCAACGGTGCGGTCAATGACCGCCTTGAGCTGGGCGTTGATGGAGTAGAAGTAGACCGGACTTGCCAGCACCAACACATCTGCATCAACCATCTTTTGCAGAATATCCGCCATGTCATCCTTATGGACGCACACGCCGCCATGGTCACGGCAGTAGTAGCAGGCTGAACAAGGAGAAACTTTCTTCTCCGTTATGCGAATCTTCTCAACCTCATTGCCGGATTCCAAGGCACCACGCATAAACTCGTCGCACAGAAGGTCTGAATTGCCATTTTTTCTCGGACTACCAGATAATATCAATACTTTCTTGCTCATGTTCCTCACCTCGTCAATTCTTCTTGCGTTCTTCCACCATGTTGACAAACCATTCTACCATGGCAGGGTCATCGTGGGAGAAGAATGCGCTTGTTTTCGTGTCCAGCGCTGCGATACTCGCCATATCCTCTTCGGAGAGGGTGAAGTCAAACACATTCAGATTTTCCTGCATCCGCTCGATATGGGTGGATTTCGGGATCACCACCACGCCCCGCTGCAAATGCCAGCGGAGAATGGCCTGCGCCGCACTCTTGCCGTACTTAGCACCGATCTCGTTCAGCACCGAATTCTGGAACATATCGCCCCGTCCCTCTCCGAAGGGCGCCCATGCCTCAATCTGTACGCCGTATTTGTCCATCCACTTCTTTGCCTCGGTCTGCTGATGGAAGGGGTGTACCTCTACCTGATTGACCATTGGTTTGATGCGTGCAAAGGCGCAGATGTCCACCAAACGATCCGGGTAGAAGTTAGACACGCCGATAGCGCGAATCTTGCCCTCTTCGTACAACTCTTCCAACGCCCGCCATGCACCGTAGTAATCCGCATACGGCTGATGCAGCAGGCAGAGGTCAAGGTAGTCGGTGCGCAGTTTTTTCATGGAGTCCAGAATGGACGCTTTAGCCGCATCGTAACCGTAATGTTCAATCCAGACCTTAGTGGTCAGAAAAATGTCCTTTCTCTCAATACCAGACTTTTCGATGGCCGCACCAACCTGCGCCTCGTTGAAATAGCTCTGCGCCGTATCAATAGCACGATAGCCGACCTTCAGTGCATCCAGTACGCAGCGTTCACATTCCTCCTGCGTCACCTGAAACACGCCGTAGCCTAACTGCGGCATTTTCACGCCGTTGCTCAAAGTGATGTATTCCATGATAAAAACCTCCCTGTTGATTTGAATTTTATCTTGTGCTATCATCATATCAGTCGGTAGTTACTACCGGTCAAGAACTTTTTTCAAATCGCAGGAGGTTTTTTCATGTACTCTATGAAAGAGGCTTGCTCTCTCACAAATATGACCTATGAAAATCTGAAATTCTACTGCAACGAGGGGCTTGTTCCCAATGTCAAGCGAGATAGCCGGAATTACCGTGTATTTGACGAGCATGATATCAAATGGCTTCAGAGCCTGAACTGCCTGAAAAGCTGTGGCATGAGCCTTGCGGAAATGAAAACATATCTGGCACTCTGCTTGGCGGGCGAAGGTACAATCCCGGAACGCAAGGTGATTCTTGCAGAGAAAAAAGAAGCCCTGCTCCAATCCATTGCGGAACTGCAAAAGGCAGTGGCATTCATTGACTGGAAGCAAGGGTTCTATGATGATGTGTTGTCCGGCAAAACGGAGTATTACAGCAATCTCGTACCAGAGCTGATGAAGTAATACACGAAGCTGTCAACTCCTGATTTGTTTGCCACATCATAAGGCAGGTCGATAAGATATTGTGCCCTACAACTTGCGGTTTGTAATTACAAAATCTTCTTTGACCCAGTTTTGACCCAGAATCCGAAAAAAGCGGGCAGGGCTGGACGGAAACAACGGAAAAT
>ENA-ORRQ01001107-ORRQ01001107.1-human-gut-metagenome-genome-assembly--contig:-NODE-1107-length-22172-cov-2.278835_pt1 | contig 22172 bp, 10 predicted proteins | sample MGYA00242177_ERZ509138 | MGnify/ENA primary metagenome ERZ509138 (study PRJEB26280, sample SAMEA2338628) | human gut metagenome | biome: human gut; feature: human-associated habitat; material: faeces... | reverse complement strand
CAGCCGTTCTGTATAAGTATTAAGATTACAGGACTCAATTTTTTGAAAAAAAATGCGAATATCGATTTAGGGTATTCGCATTTTTATGTGTATTCTATATACATTAAACAAATTAACCAAATTTATATGAAAAACGATGTATCAGCTATTCCAGCCGGAAAAAGCAACTACCTGAAACGGCTTTTATTCCTGCTGGTATGTGTGCTAATGTCAGGGAATGCGGTGTGGGCGCAGCAACCTACAATCACCATTCATGCTAAAAATCAATCTTTAAAAGAGGTATTGAAAGAAATCGAGCAGCAAAGTAAGCACTCGTTTATCTATTCCTCGAGTACCATCAATGTCAACCAGAAAGTTAATCTGGAATGTAATGGTGTATCTTTAGACAAAGCTTTGGAACAATTGGGAGCCATTGCCGACATCACTTACTCCATTTCCAATCATCAGATTATGCTGGCTCCGGCAGGGAAACAACCGACTCCGGCAGCAGTAGCCGGCAATCAGAAAGGAGCTAAAGCCGGACAAACCATCCGGGGGGTTGTGAAAGACGAAAACGGAGATCCGATTGTAGGAGCCAGTGTTTTCTTTAAAGGTACTACAGTAGGTGTCGCTACAGACGTCGATGGGAAATTCACGCTAAAAACGACAGAAGCGGGCCAATTGCTGGTGGCCTCCTTCATCGGTTACAGCAATGCCGAAGTGAAAGTGATGCCTAACCAGGAAGTCTACAACTTCGACCTGAAACCGGAATCGAAGATGATCGAAGAAGTCATCGTCACCGGTTACCAGACCATCTCTAAAGAACGGGCAACCGGTTCGTTCGCCATCATCTCTCCCAAAGATATGGAAGGGAAATTACAAACCAACGTTATGGATCGTCTGGAAGGGAAGGTGGCCGGATTGACTTCGAACCGCGGGAATATTCAGATTCGAGGAGTCTCTACCTTGAATGGCGACAAGACACCGTTATATGTAGTAGATGGTATTCCGTTTGAAGGAGAACCGGGCAGCCAAACTACGCCATTGGATGTGCTTAACCCTTCGGATGTTGTGAATATCACAGTATTGAAAGACGCTACAGCTGCTTCTATCTACGGAGCTCGTTCCGCCAACGGTGTAATTGTTATCACAACGCGCAGCGGTTCAACAGGCAAACCGCGTGTCAACTATAACGGAAGTATCAAATTGCAAGGCCTCCCCGATAGGGATTATGCAAACAAAATGTCCAGTTCGGAATTGGTGGACTTCCAAAAAATGTTGATTCAAACTTTCCCGAATGTAAATCGTTATGATGCCAACCGTTTCCAAAACGATGTGCAATTGTTATTGCTGGATTGGAGAGACGGCAAATTAAGCGAATCGGAACTTGAAACGAAATTGAAACCCTACCGTACACATGACAGGTACAACCAAGTGATTGATGAATTCCTTCGTAAAAGGGCTATCACTCACCAACACAACCTTTCATTTAATGGTGGTTCGGACATCTACAAATACAATTTTTCTATAAACTACACCGGAACCGCTCCATACGAACGAGAACAGAAAACGAAACGTATAGGTTTTAATATCAAAAATACGTTTAATCTCTTTAAGTGGTTTACTTTGGATGCAGGCATCATCGGCAGCAATAAGTCCGAAGATTACGACAATGGCGTGTTGGGTATGAACTTGTTGAATGCGGGTACCTCTTCCTATTATATGTTGCGTGACGACGAAGGCAATCCGCTCCAGATGTACAATACCAAATCACAGGCAGAAATCGACCGTTTGAAAAGTATCGGGTTGATGGACGAGACCTATATTCCGGTCAATGAAATGGCATCTCGCCACTATACGGCAAAAAGCCGTTACCTGAACTTGAATTTCGGAGCCAAATTCAAGATTATTGACGGGCTGAACCTCGAATTGCGTTACCAGACGGAAAATACCACCGGATTCACGAAGCAATATGACACGAAAAATGCTTTGGATGTAAAAACTATGATTAACGATGCTGCCGTATTAAATCCAAACGGTACGTTAAAATACAACATCCCTGTCGGAGGACAGATTGTGCAGACCAATACGGACAATAATTCCTACACGATGCGTGCCCAAGTGAACTATAACAACACCTTTTCCGAGCGTCATGACTTACAAGTGCTTGTCGGCGCAGAACGGCGGAAAGTCGTTACCTCTCAAAACGGTTTCTACCGTTTGGGATACGATGATCAGACATTGGTGTACAGCGAAATCAACGCGCTTGACTTGAATCAAATGCTTCGGGGCACTCAAAGTATATACGGAACATTCTCATTCAACAACAAGACTCCGGGTTTCTCGCATGTGGACAACCGTTATGTATCATTTTATGGAAATGCATCCTATACTTTAGACAACCGTCTGACCGTGAATGGAAGTATCCGTATTGACCAATCAAACCTTTTCGGTACAGACCCCAAATATCAGTATAAACCTTTATGGTCTGTAGGTGCCCACTATGTTCTGTTTCAAAACAAAACCAATTGGTTAGATCGTCTTGTGCTTCGTGCCACTTACGGTATCAACGGTAACGTTTCTAAAAAGAACGGTCCTTACCTGATTGCCGCAGCAGACAGGAACAACTACTATACCAATGAAAGCGCATTCTATATCAAAAGTCCGGCAAACCCGTCATTGCGTTGGGAAAAGACCCAAGTAACCAACATCGCAGTAGATTTCAATTTATTCCAAAACCGTTTGAACGGCTCTGTCGAATTCTATAACAAAAAGAGTAGTGATCTTTTGGGAGACTTCTCCACCGATCCGACCCTGGGATGGAGTTCCATGTTGATGAACTTTGCCAGTTTGTACAACCGAGGTGTAGAAATCGTATTGAACAGTGAGAATATCAAAACGAATGAATTCTCATGGACTTCTAACTTCATATTCGGATACAACAAAAATAAAGTGCTTGAAGTCGAGACTTCTGATGAATCGGCTTACAGTTACTATAGCAAACTGAACACCCGTAAAAATTATGCCATGAATTCCATGTTCAGCGTTCGTTATGCTGGTTTGGATGAAAACGGTATTCCAACCGCCTATAACAAGAATGGAGAAATTGTAAAATCTGCCGACCTTTTGACCAAGGAAGATTTAGTTTACTCGGGTACTTACGAGCCACGTTTCAATGCATCATTTACTAACCGTTTAAGTTATAAAGGTTTTGATCTTTCCTTCATGTTTATCTATGCCGGCGGTCATGTAATGCGCGATGTAAAAGCAGGCAGGTTGATTGCACAGCATCCTATTTACCGCACCTCCAATGCCGACCGCGACCTGATGAATTACTGGAAAAGCGCAGAGGATAACAACAATCCGGACATCAACCCGGCTTTTGCTTTCCAAAACCAGGCAGCCATGAAAGCAAAAGACCTTTGGAGTGCAGCCGACAAACATGTACAGAAAGGCGACTACATCAAATTGCGCGATGTGACTCTTGGTTATACCATTCCCCCACATTTGTTGAAAAAATACATGATTCAAGGTATCCGCCTGAATGTACAGGTACAGAACCTTTGGTACTGGGCCGCCAATAGGGACAACTTAGACCCCGAAGTATGGAACGGCAGCAGCCTTTCACCCTCACGCGGCTCTCACCTCCCGGCAAATGTGACATTCGGTTTATCAGTTAATTTCTAAAATGAGAACAATAATGAGAAAATACATTTATCCGATACTCTGCACCCTACTGATAGTAAGTCAAGGATGCGACCATTTTTTGGGAAACAAACCGAAAGGATATGCGATTCCCGAAGCTTTTGAAGACTATGTGAAATTGTTGGCCAGTCAGTCTCTCAATAGCTGCATGAGCACAGATGCATTTTATCTGACAGATGACGTGCATTTATTGGACGATACCGTTTCTGCTGCCGACCTGGCGTATGCAAACCAAGATGACCACGAGCGCAATCTCTACTCATTCAAAGGCGGACAGATTTACACGCCGGGGTCAGATGACAACTTGTGGAATGCCGCTTATGAGCGTATTTACACATTCAACACTATTATCAACAACGTGCTTTCCTCTACCGATGCCACCGATGCAGAAAAACATCGCCTGCGCGCCGAAGCGCTCTACCAGCGTGCTTTCGAATACCTGGCATTGGTCAACATCTACGCCCGCCATTATCACAAAGAAACGGCAGCAACCGATTATGGCATTCCTTTGATCACAAAGGATCTTGTAGATCAAACATACACCCGTGCCACTGTTGCCGAAGTATACAAACAAATAGAGGATGACTTAAAAGAAGCTTCTAAAAGCCTGAAAGAAGTCCCCATTAACTTATTCCATCCCTATTTAGGCAGCCTTCACTCTTTTTATGCCCGCCTGTATCTCTACATGGGACGTTATGACGATGCTCTCACCGAAGCAAAAGAGGCACTGAAACTGAACGACAAATTGCAAGATTTGTGCCCTTATCAGACAAAGGATAAAACTACCTGGGGACGTATCGTCTTGCCCGATGGTACACCAATGCTCGAAAAGGATGACAATCCGGAAGCCGTATTTGTCCGTCTGCAAAGCGGACGTGTAACCATTCCGGTCAGCAAGGATTTTCTTGCAACATTTGAGCGTAACCTGCCTGCAGGAGCGACAGACCAGCGCCGTGCTTTGTTTTATGCCGACGATACCGTCAACATGGGACGTACCGATTATTTTTACGGGGAGACTTGCTATATTCTATATGCTTATCAGAACGTAGGTTTCTCCACTGTCGAAAACATGCTGATTGCCGCAGAATGCGAAGCCCGCGTCGGCTCCAAAGACAATGCAATGAGCTATGTGAACAAACTGCGTGACAACCGCATCAAAAACAACGTAGCCCTGACAGCAACCGACAAGGACGAAGCGCTCCGCATCGTATTGGACGAACGTCGCCGGGAATTTGCCTTCACGGGTTTCCACCGCCTGATAGACCTGAAACGTCTCAATTATGAAGACAAATTCCAAAAAAACATCACCCATACGGCAGACGGTGAGACCTTTACCCTTGCACCGAACGACAATCGGTACATCTTCCCGATTAATCAAATGATTTTGAATTACAATCCGGGAATGCCGCAGTACGAGAGATAAAAAGTTTCAAAGGTTACAACGGTTAAAAGGAACGACTAAACCGTTGTAACCCCTTTAACTGCGATAATTTTTGTAACTCTGAAGTAAAATGAAAAAATTAATTTTCCTGTTCAGTCTCTTTATCGCCTTCCAGGCAGTTGCCCAAGAAGGTATCCGATTCCGGCATTGCAGCTGGGAAGAAGCCAAGGCTATGGCGAAAAAAGAGAAAAAACCGATTTTTATCGATTTCTATACCCAATGGTGCGGCCCCTGCCTGAATATGGCTGAAAACATCTTCACCTTAGGAAGTGTAGGTAATTTTTACAACGATCATTTTGTATGCCTGAAGATTGATGCAGAAACAGGCGAAGGAGTCGAATTAGCCAAAAAATACGAAGTAGCTTCCTTCCCCACCTTTGTTTTTGTAAATCCCAAAACCGAAAAAGCAATCCATATCTCCGGTAGTAATCAAGACCGGGAAACTTTCCTTTTCACCGGAGCTTCGGCCCTGGATCCGAAAAAGACCTCTGTCTATCTGATGGAACAACAGAAAGCAGGCAATACCAAACCGGAATTCCTACTTGATTACGCTTATTATGCAGCCTCCCGCTATAACCGGACAGAAAGCGAAAAATGTGCCGAACAACTGATCACGAAGCCGGGTTATTCACTGGAAAATCCGAAAGTATGGGCCTTATTCGTGAAATCCATCCACGGACGGGACAACAAACTGTTTAAAATGCTTTGTTCCGATATCGACAAATACCGCAAAATTCACGGAACCCAGGCAGTAGACAGTAAATTATTCAAAGAATGTAACTACTGCCCGGATACCGCCGAATTGGCAGCCATACCTGATTTCGAAGGAAAAACATTCCTTACCCGGAAAAACGAGGCCGACCGACTGATTAGTGCCGAAAAATACGAAGAAGCTGCCCGGCTCATCGACCAAATGGTAGCTGATCCCGGTGCTTTCCGTGAAGAACTTTGTATATATTTTCGCTTTATGACCCGTTCAGCCACTTATAAAGATTATCCGGAATTCTGGAAAGAAAAATGCCTGGAATATTCGCGGTATATGGCTTACAATATGTCTAACCGGGATGACGCAACTACCCATTTCGATTATGCCAACCAACTGGAACACTTCATCCGGACCAACCCGGAAATTCAGAAACATCTGCCCGAGTTCCTCCAAAATCAGCCCAAATACGGCGTCAAAGAATATTCAATGCGTCCCGAAAAACTGAAAGCGAAACCGAAAAGGCATTAAATAAAAAATTATCCCAAAATCGATTTTTGATATATCGATTTTGGGACAATTCTTATCATTTACTTTCCTATTTTAATCGATCAACCTATTTTTAGTTTTCACCGCCTCGTCGACCAAACGGGAATTTTCGTTTGCAGCAATCAGTTTTTCACAAGCCGCAATAATTTCCGGCCGTTTCACCGAATGATTATACCAGCTCAGGGCTTCGACAGTCCTGATCCGTAAATCCATATCCTGCGAAGCGTCCAGCATAAAGGTAATCAGGGGTTCTACCGACCGGGCATAGTTTTGATTGCGGTGTCTACCGATTTCAAACCGTTTATCTTTGGCTTTGGAAGTCTTATTCAATACGACCGCGATATTGTTTTCCCAGGAGGCAGCTCCCCGTTGAATCAAAGTCGTCAATGCTTTCAGTAAATCGGTTTCATCTACCCAATACGCCCCCTCCGTGGTTTGTTTCTGTATCTCCGCCAGCATTTTATCCGGATTCAGAAGTCCCGCAGCTTCCCGGGCCTGATAGTTCACCCGGGCGGACAAGCGGTCATTCAGTAACGAACGGACTACTGCCGGAATAGCTTCGTCAGCTCCTGTCTTACCGGCATAAATAACGGCAAACCGCCGGACCAGTTCGTAACTGTCATCCACAGCCAAGGGTAATATTTCAAAAAGTACCGGGCTGTTCATTTCATACAATAATTTCAAACATTCCATCCGGACCACACCATACGGCGAAGACCGATAAACAGACTGCAACAAAAGATCCAGCCCCTTGTCCTGATTTTCAAAGAGTTTCCGCAAGGCCATTGCCTGCACATCGGGAAGCGGATGTTTCAGCATGCGATGCCACAACGCCACGTTTTTCTTTTCTTTGACGAGAATCTTATTCAAGTCCAACCGGGAATCCCCGGTATTTGCAAAACGATAAGTAGGGTCACCGATAATATGTGTTTCCAGAAAATGCACATGTCGCGCCCATTGACCGATTCTCACGCCACAGGCCAGTACCCCCAAATATTCGTCGGGCCATTTGTCCTGAATGGTATTCACCGTATTCCCTTGAGTAACCACTGTATTTCCCTCACCGAAAATATAAGCATCGGCAGTGCAATCCTCCAAATGAAAAGAACCGTTGAAACAGGCATCGAACATCACGAAACGGGCATTGGGCCGAAGGGCATGAATATCGCTCAAATGAATATCCATCCGGGCATTGAAAAGGGAATCCTGTGCCATAACCTCCGGATCGAGCGCATCCTCCATCCAGGCAACAGGAACCCCCAGGGATCGACTATAATCCTGCTTCGTCTTTTCGACATCTTTTTTACGCTCATAAGCCGTCACGATCTTACTCCGCAGATAGCGTTTCACATTATCAATAGAAAGATTCACCCCACTACCTTCCGGATAGCCGTTCAGATATTGGGTATCGTCGGCTCCATGGTGATGAAATAAAATGACATCGGCCGTTTCCCGCTGGGTAGCGGAGAGATAACGAAATTTGGCGGGGTATTGCATGCCGTAATCATAAAACCGGACATAACTCCCCGGCCGGAATAAATCCGGCAACTGTTCACGCAACGCCAACTGCTCACCCGACCAGGCTTCCCGGGCTTCGGAATTATACCCATGCCCACGGGCCACGGTGAGATCGTTCAAAGGATTCTTTTCTGCCTTCAAACGTACCACTTTCCATAGGTAACGTTCCAAAATCGCATATTTATCTTTTCCTTCCCGGGCCATCGGCTTCTAAATGTAATGGACGGATACGGGCCGAATAAATATCCGGTGAAATATACTGTTTAGAATCAGCACGCAATGTCATATAATGATAGTCAGGTATCAAACTGTCTTGTTTAATATAATCAAATTTTAATCCGAAGTCATCATAATAACGGTCGGAAGGAATACTCGACTGATCCCAAGGACGTTTCTGGTCCATTTTGAAGGCAGAAGACAAAAACTGGGCATCCCGGATCATCGGAACCGGTATATCCCCGACAAAAACCGTCCCTTCTAAAGGCATCCGGCGATCCTCATACAATTCTTTCAGCAAGGCCCGGATTTCTGCGGGGCTTTCCCAATCATCGATCAGGATCCAGGTCGCCAGTCCATCCTTTTCGATCGCATCCCGATAGGCCTCTACAGCTGTTCTCACTTTGTCGTAACTTTGACGGTCGACGACAATAGCAAAAGCGGTGGAAGTTTTCACTTTCGGCCGGATCATCTCCGGTTTTGCCCAACTCCACAAAGGGAGTAACCATAAAAGTAACAGTAAAGCTTTCATCATTTATTTCAATCGGTTAATCGTTTGACATACTTCTCTTTGTACAGTTTCGGGCAATCCCCCTTTTTCAAGCATCTTTTCCATAGCTGTACGAATTTCATCCCTTCGGTAGGAATAGTTAAACCATCCCAACGCTTCCGCCATGTGGATCCGGACTTCCTTATCGTATGCTTCATTACCGAGAAGCTTCAAATAAGCTTCTACATTAAAGTGAAACGGATTATTACGGATATACCGGATCATTGAAATCTGTTTTTTCAAGGACAGAGTAGCCTTTGGAATTTCTGCATAATCCAACCAGCGATTTTGCTTTTTATCTGTGAGCTTTCCGATCATCTCCCCGATTTGCCGTTGTCTCAACGCAAAAGGAGTCACCGTTGTTGCAGACTTCTGCAAAGTCTTTAATTCCTCCGTTACCTTTTCCACCGGGAAGAGATACAAGGCCGACTGCAGCACATCATTTACCCGTTCTGATTCGGGAGTATTCAACCATACACGAACGACATCTCCGATCAGGCGGGGATCGCCACATTTTCCGGCATAAGCAGCTGCATTCCGGCGAATCAACTCATAAGCATCGTACAATCCCAGGCGTATAGCTTCTACAAAATCGTCGTTTGCATAACGACTCAATAACTTCAAGGCTTCCATCCTCACACTATTGCAGGGTGATTCCCGGAATAATTTCAACAAACGGGGAGATAGTTCGTGTCGTTCATCCTGATCGGCCAACATCCGCCATGCCAGGGATTGTACATCCGGTATTGCAGACCGGCTGTATTTTTCCCATAATTGCCGGTCTGCCGGATTTTTCACAATATCCAGGGCCAGAGTATGAGGTACAGCCACTGAAAAACGGAAAGTCGGATCACCGATGATATGTCCCTCGAGCGTTGCAATCAACCGATTCCATTGCCCCACCCGTATACCTTGAGACAAAAGACCGATCATCTCGATGGTCCATCTGTCTTGTAGTACATTCCGGCTATTTCCCTGGGCGACAATCGTTTTCCCGTCGTTAAAAATATAATATCCGGCCACATAGCCCGGTAAATGGAACGAACCGTTATAACAAGCATCGAACATCACAAAACGGGGATAAGTGTTCATTTGCTTCAGATCTTCCAATACGATCCCGGTATTGGCATTTGCGATGGAGTCTGCTTTCAACAACTCAGGATGATAGAGATCGTCGAAGAAATGTTTTTCTAAATCGTATTCCTGAATAAAGTAATCCTGAATTTCTTCCGGCGTGCCTTTTCCTTTCCTGACTTCTTTCCTCACCTCGTTATAAATAGCCGCTTTAATCCCCTTCACATAACCGTTCATTCCCACCGGGGCAGGCCCTTCACAAATATACTGCTGATCCGGAGCCCCATGTTCATGAAACAACATCACATCCAATTCATCCCGCTGCAATTCATCGAATAAATGAAACTTCATATAATCGGCCATCCGGAAATTCAGGAACTTGGCAGTCCGGCTATTTTTCCATGCTAAAGGAAAATTTTCTTCCAATGCCAGCCGCTCATCCATCCATGCCAACAAACATTCGGAATTGTAAGCATTTCCCGTAAAAGAAGTAAAACAGTCCAATTCGTTCGTTTCCTGTTTTTCACGTACGACCTTATAGAGGTACTCAGCTATCGCTTTATATTTATCTTCCCCCTTCGCCTCCGGATATTTGATCCGCCCGGAATAGAGAGCCGGCTGTAATTGCTGGGGACTGTCTTCCCGTAATTTGTAATAGAAATAATCCGGGTGTACCGAATCCCTGCGAATAAAATCAAAAGTCAGATGCAGGTCGTCATAAAACCGGTCGGAAGGGACCGACGATTCGATAAAAGGGAAGGCTTCTTCATCCATTTTAAAGGCTGTCGTCAGATGTTGTGCATTCCGGATCATCGCCACCGGAATATCCCCGACCAGAACGATCCCTTCCAAAACGGGTTTACGCCGCGACAGGGCGACAATCTCCTTTCTTACCTGATCCGGAGATTCCCAGTTTCCGCTGACAATATAAGCCGACAAACCGTCTTTTTCGATCGCATCCCGATAAGCTTCTATCGCCCCCGGAATTTTCTCATAAGTCACCTCATCTACCAGGATGGCAAAAGCAGTCGGGTGTTTCATTTTCGGTTTCTGCACCTTCACTTTACCATATCCCGGTAGAGTGATCATCGATATCATGAAGATAAAAATCCAATTTTTCATAGGTCGTATTTTTTTATTTCCCGTTTTTCAGATCACCTTTCAGACGATGGTAAGTCCTCAACACTTCTTGCCGGAAATCAGGTGTATTTGTCTGATCTTGCAAGAGTCCTTCGCAAGTGGTGATGATATCTTTCTTATATTCGGACAAGTTGAACCAAGCCAAAGATTCTATCAACGACTTCCGAAGCGCGGGAGAGGCCGATGTATCTTTCACCAGCTCGAGATAAACAGGCACTCCGGGATGATAGTTCAGATTTTTCAGATAACGGATATAAAAGATTTTATCTTTTTCAGGTTTTTCCGGATCGGGCATATCGTCAGTTACTTTCCACATCCGCTCATTACTCAATCTGCTTTGTAATTTTGTCCGAAAGTCGTCTTTATTCCGTAAAGTCGATTGCGCCAGTTCTTTTTCAAGTACAGCATCGACTTCCTGCCACCGATAAGCTTCCAAAGCAGTCAGGACATTGAAATTCACCCGTTCCGACAAATAATCGTTCAGATAAGTATCGATAATAAAAGGCAAGAACTCCGGAGCACCGATCCGTCCCATCCGGTGGATCGCTATCCGGCGGATAAATTCATACGGGTCGGTCACGGCCAGTTTCAACACTTCCCGGAAATTCTGATCATTCAATTCTTCCAACAGCGACATACAGGTATAGCGGACAACTGCATAGGGCGAAGTTTCAAAACGCATACGCAGCGTGTCCGATATCCCGGGATATTCTTGCTGAAATAATTTCAACAAAGCCATATTTTGCAAATCGGCATAAGGAGAATCTCTCAGCATTTCCAACCAGAAGGCAGGCGATTCGGAAGTCGTCAGCCAGGTATTACAATCCATCCCTTCCCGTCCGGAAGAGAAACAAAAAGTCGGATCTCCGATAATATGCGATTCGAGAATATTGGTATAACGGGCCCACAATCCGATCCGGGTTCCGAAACCCAACCAGCCGAACAAATCATTCGCCGACTTATCCTGCAGGACATTGACCGAATTAGCAAATGCCACGACACATTTCCCTTTCGAAAAGATATAACGTCCGGCAATATAATCCTTCTCACGGAAATCCCCGTTATAACAGGCATCGAAAATAACGAAACGGGCATTGGGAGCAATCGACGGTATATCTTCCAATACAATACCCAACTGCGCATCCGCTATAGAATCTTTACGAATCCATTCGGGGTCGAAAGCACCGCTAAACCAGGAAGTATCCAGGTGATATTCTCCGCACCACTTCTTCATCTGACCGGCGACATCTCCCTGCCTATCCGCAACAGTTCGTAATTTCGAACGGAATTCCCGTTTCAGAAATTCGGTATATTCTTCCGGATCATGAGTCCTGGGAGTAGCCGAAATATATTGACGGTAGGGCATTCCATGCTCATGAAAAATCAGCATATCCAAGTCCTCCCGTTGTAAGGCAGCGATGACTTCTTCTTTTGGGTAGTCCCACATGCTATACCGCATAAAACGGGCATTATTTTCCCGGTCGAAGACTCCTGGCAGTTGTTCCCGCAAGATCATCTGTTCCATCCGCCAGGCTGTCAGGGAATTGGAATAAGAACCCTCTCCGGTATAAGAAACAAATTGATCCAGGATATTATTTTCCTGATGAGCAGCCACTGCTTTGTTCAGGTAATCCCTGATCTGCTGGTAGCGGTCAGTCCCATCTTCCAGCGGTTTGATCCTTCCGGTATATATGTCACAGCACAAAGCCTGGGGCGAATCGGCAGCCAGATTATAATAAAAAAACAAAGCAGAAGTCGTATCCTGACCTAAATAATCGAACTTCAAGTCAAAATCATCATAAAACCGGTCGGAAGGTACGGAAGAATCCAGCCTCGGCGACTTCTCCTCATCCATCTTAAAAGCAGAAGTCATATGCTGTGCCTTCCGGATCATCGGAATCGGTATATCACCGATAAATACAGCACCTTCCAAACGGCTCTCCCGGTAGAGACGCATCAACAACTCCTTTATTTGTTCCGGATTTTTCCATTGACCGGCCAGTATATAAGCAGGCAATTGTTCCTGTTCAAGCACCGCCCGGTAATTTTCGATCTCAGGCCTGCACTTTTCCCAGGTCACCTGATCGGTTACGATAGCAAAAGAAGTCTTTTCCGGCCGTTGCTGAGGAGCAACGATCGTTTGCCCCCAGGCAAAAGAAACAGCCAGCAAAGCTATCCCTGCAAACATACACTTCATTAAATTCATACTTCACCTTTTATCGACCTTCCAGCAGGAAGTATAAAACCATACTATCCCGGCTTTTCAGGTCTCGATTAATAATTGCAAAACCTTAACGTAATTCCTGAAGGTCAACGACCTTCACTTCACCCAATCCACTTTTTCGAATCCGGTCCAACTGGGATGCCGCATCTCCCACGACAACAAAAAACATCCGGTCATAATCCAACCAGTTACGGATACACGCTTTCGCCTCCGGGAGCGTCATCCGTTTCAGAAGCTGCTCCTGCCGTTTCAAATCATCCACAGGCAAACCATCGACCGTCATTTCCGACAACAGGTCCAACCGGGCATCGGGCATTTCGAAAGCGGCAGCATTTTCCTTGAACATCGCATCTTTGGTTTTGACCAGACTTTGTTCTGTAAACTGCTCTCCATAGGTCGAAATACAACTTTTAAACAGTTGCATTGCTTCGAGCGTATAAGCCGCCTGTACACTCGAAGTAGCCCGGAACTCATTCGCATATTTCCCGCAATCGAAAAATGAATACGCCCCGTAAGTATAACCGTGTTGCAAACGCAACACATCGAACAATAAAGCATTGGAAGAAGCCCCCAACAGCTGATTCACCATTTTTGCCGGATAATAATCATTCGAGGCTTTAGGCATAGCCGGACATCCGAGAAGAATATACGACTGCTTAGCTCCCGGATAATCTACAAAATATACTTTTGCCTGAGGAGCCATAAAATTCAGGTTCAATCTCTCCTGCGAAGCACCTCCGGTAGTCCAGGTCCGAGCTAAAGGCTGTAAAAATTTCATCACCTCTTTTTTCTCATACCCCCCGACAAAATCAAACGTCGCCTGTCCGGGAACGATATGGGTTTTATAAAAAGTTTTAATATCCTCCATGGTAATGGCGGCAACCTCTTTCTCGGAAGCTAAAGCCGAATTCGACAAAACGTTCTCCGGCCCGTACATCATTTGCCGGAAGACATGCCGGGCCAAAACCTTGGGTTCGGTAGAACTTTGCCGGATATTCCCGATCATGCGCTTACGAGCTAATTCCAAAGCCGTTTCATCCCAACGAGGCTCCAACAACATCTCTTCTACCAAACGGAGGACCTGAGGAAAATTCTTTTTCAAACAACTACCGGACAGTTGCATTCGTTCTGTCGAAACACCGAAGGATACCCTTGCACCCAATAATCCCAAAGCAACCTCGAGCTCTTCCGGTGTTTTGGTCCGGGTCCCACAATTCAATACCGCCGCCGTCAAACGTGCCAGGCCTGATTTCCCTTTCGGCTCGCAAAGCATGCCCGAATTCAGGTAGACAGCAAACTGTACAACAGGTAATTCGGTATAGGCCATTCCTTTTACCTTCATACCATTACTCATTTCACCGGTCCATACGGGTGGCATCGCCGATTCCGGCGTATTTGCCAACAAAGGAGGTTCCACCGAACGGTCGAAAACGGACGGCGTATACTCATAGGGATCGTCATCCGTAACCGCCCCTTCATCTGCCACTAATTTCTGTCCGACCGGACTATCTTCATCGGGTCGGACAACAACAGAACCAGTCAGAGCTAAGCTCGTTTGCCCCTGAGGGACAGTACTCAAAGCCACAAAATGTTTTCCCCTTACATATTTCCGATACACCCTCATCACCTCTTCCTTCGTCACAGCCTGATAATGTGCCAAATCGATCACCATCTGATCGGGACGCCCCGCAAAAACGTTGTTCCGGGCTAAGGCCTGTGTTTTGCTTTCAAGAGACATCATCACATTATACAGCATCGTTTCCTGCATAATCTTCATACGTTCCAGATCGTTATCCCGGATCCCCTCTTGCTCAAATCTTTCGAAAGCCTCCTGAATCCCCCGATATACCGTGTTCAGATCGGTTTCTTTATATGCTTTTACAGAAACCGATACCTGTCCGCTCAATTCCAGGGAACTACTCGCCACATTCACATAAGATGCCAACTTATTATCTTCCACCAACACTTTATAAAAAGGGGCATTCTTACCGTAAGAAAGCAATAAAGCCAGTATGCGCAGAGGATAAGCATCCGGATGGAATTGTTCTGCTCCGGAAAAATTCATTTCCAGTCCGGGTGCATTGGCAAAACGATCTTCCAGGACATACTTCGACGTTTTTTCCAATTGTACAGGTATCGGCCGGACAGGTTCTACTTCCTCCCGGGCGGGAATTTCTCCGAAATATTTCCGGATCATCGCCTCCACCTCCCTCCGGTCAAAATCCCCTGCCACCACTAAGGTCGCATTGTTAGGAGCATAATATTTCCGATAGAACTGTTTTATATCGTCTACCGTAGCTCCGTGCAGATCGGCGATAGAACCGATCATCGGCCAACGGTAAGGATGTCCTTCGGGATAAAATTGCTTTAACATCATCCCGTTACTCTGCCCAAAGGGGCGGTTTTCATTTTGCCGTTTTTCGTTCGAAACGACATCGATCTCCCTCTCTAAACCTTTCCGGGTCACCGTATTAATGAAAAATCCCATCCGGTCGGACTCCATCCACAGCACTTTCTCCAGCGCATCACGAGGTACAGTCTCATAATAAACCGTCCCGTCGGGTCCGGTCGCCCCATTAAAACTTCCCCCCAGTTCGCCGATTTTTTTAAAGAATTCGTTTCGGCCCAAATGTTCGGAGCGCTGAAACAACATGTGCTCAAAAAGATGAGCGAATCCGGTTTTTCCAGGCTTCTCCCGCGCCGATCCCACATGATACTGAATCGCCACGGACACGATAGGATCGGATTTATCCTCATGCAATACGACCTGTAGTCCGTTATCCAAAACAAATTTCTCATAAGGAAGAGAAAAATCTTTCTCTCCCTGACAAGCAACGATCAGTAACATACCTATCCAAACCAGACTGAATGAGCTTAAATAATTCATACCGCTCTATTTAAAAATGACACCCCACGCTCACACTCATCACCATCCGATGATCGAAGTCATAACTATGAGTCTTCAAATACTGCCAATCTACTTTAGCAAACAAATTAGCTGTCGTCCGGGTATTCACCAGCTGAGAATAAACAGCCGAAAGATGAAGATCCCCATAATCAGCCCCCAAATAGCGGGTATCTCCACCCATCAAATCGGTCACCACCCGATAGTCCGGATAGTTTCCCCCATATACATAGTCTGCTTTGTTATTCTTATTGTATCCCAAATTCACACCGACCAATAATCGTCTTAAATTATTGTCTGAAAGAAAGAAATTCTTTTTCACATTCACTTCGAACCTGGTATTCTCTATATCCCGGGTCGAAACAGGGATCAGATAGCGTTCCTCCTGTTTCCAGTATTTCACACCGGCACCTAATTTCCAGGAATATTCCATTCCACGGTTGATCACATAGCGATAGTCCAAACTCATCGTTTGAGTTTTGTAGGTAGAGCGGATACTTTTGTAATACACTTTATATTCTCCTTCTTCTCCATCCGTTTCCCATTTTTGCAAATATTCGATCCCATCGATTTTCCGCTCCTGCCAGTTCATCTCCACAAAATGGGTGTTCTTCTTCGCATCGGGAATATAAGCCATCAACTTACCGCTCCATAATCCATCTTTCGTCGTCCCGAGATAACGCGGAGAAGTCGGAGTGGTAATCGCATCCTCTACTTTCTTGGAATAACCCAGATCCAGTAAAATATTCATCCGTCCGGCATAATTGTATTGCAAACCTCCGCCTACCTGATTCCCGTTGTAGGTCAAAAAGCGTTGTATACCCGAAGTTTCCGTAGCCATTCCCAAACCGGAAAGCAGGTAATAAGTCTGCTCGACATAACTATTGACGGCTTTCATCTCCAAATCTTCCCGTACACTGGCGTACTCAAAATCCAAACCGAAACGATGATTTTTCCCGGCAGACAAAACGACTCCCGGCCGGACAATAATCGTATAGAAAACCGATTTAGTACGCATATCGCGTTGTTTCGCCCCGACGGAATTCTGATAGTATCCATCCAGACCGAAAGAAAGGAAGTTCCAGAATTGAGGAGTAGCTACCCGCATTTTCAATCTATAATGCTGGTTATTCCAGTTACTGACGTTGGTATCGGCCGTATAATAAGGCATTCCCCGATACGGATCGATGATCGAAGAATTAAAATTCGCCTCTTTCACCTTGTCCCGCGAATAATTGAAACTTCCCCAAGCAAAGAAATCCTTTACCTTTCCTCCTCCTTCGGTGTCGAAAACCACATTATTCCCACTTTCTCCCTGCTGAGGACGACGAAAATTTCCGTCATAAAACCGATATTCCAGGTCTGCGCTGGCATAACGGAATGAATAATCCAATAAAGCTCCGGCCGCATTCTTACTCTGAGACCACAATCCCCGCATTTTCATATTTTCCAATGCAGCGGGTGTATTCAAGCGATCAGCGATTTTTTCCTGAGCGACCCCGACCGTCACCGCCATACTCATCATCAAAGAACAGCAGGTATATTTTATCGTGCAGTATATATTCTTTACCATAATATTCTAATTTTAAACATTAACGATCTATTCTCCGGTCACTAACAGATGATTCCAGGCAGGCATCTTTACCCCATAACGCCTCAGCTGGGGAGTATCCTGAATTTCGAAATCCTGTGTACTGTTATTCGTATCCTGGAATATAGGCGAACCGTCGGGTCGGGTGCCGATCATCTTACGAGCCACGCTCTTCCCGACATAAGAACCTCCGACCCAGGTCATCCCGGCATCCAGAAATCCCGGGACACGTTTCCCGGACAGATCACTTTGTTTTGTACCGCACTCTACCACATCGAGAATATAATCAACAGGTACTCTGGCATATAACGTATTGCTCGAGCTGGATAAATCCACGGTCTGCCATTTATTCCCTATCCAAGGGCGATAATCGACATCTTCCGGCACCTGAAAAAGTACATAAGCGCCCCCAAACACAGAAGTCAGATAAAAAGGAATAGACAACTCATTTGTCCCGTCATTGTAAACAATATTCATATTGACGGCAGACTGATCGGGAGTCAGGGCAAAGCCATTGTAAAACTCGAATTCCGCACTGGAACAATCTACAGGGCTATTGGGATTGAACAACTCCTGCTGATGGTTCAGGGCAGCCTGGGCCAATATACAGGATTCGCCCGGTTTTAAAGGATAATCCGTTCCATTCCCCGGAAATTGCCAAAGGGTTTGGGCATAGACATAGTCATCTCCGTCTTCCTCGGGCCAAACCGGTAATTTGGTGGTCGCTGTCGTCGGATGTAAGTGTCCCATATATAACTTATCCAGATAAATCACATTCTCCGTATTGTTGTAAATCTCATAAAACTGATCCCTGAAGTAAACCCCTCCTGTCGCAGGGCGTGAACCGGAATAGTAGATTTCCTTAAAAATCAACTTTCCAGCCACGAGAGCACGCACTGAAATATCCAGCGGTTTATCGCTGCTAACGATCGGATAATTCACGGCATTCCCGTTCAGATAATAGTCCGAACCATCCTCCGAAGAAGTTTTTCCATCGATACTGATGCTATATAACCCGGGGATAACGCCGGAAATTTCAGCTTTTCCACTGGCATCCATTTCAGCATCCAACGTCAGATTTTCCGAATAATTATTCAATTGTACCTTTAAATATTCGGGAGCAGGCAAACCGGACACATTCACGTCGGCCTGCACAATGATCGTCATTTTTTCTATCTTATCGGCCTGATCGGCATTGTCGAATTGATCGGTACACGATCCCGTAACCGCTGCCATCCATAAGAAAAAAGCTATTGTATATGTATTTTTGTATTTCATATGCTTACTGATATAACATGATTCATTCTAACAAACTAATTGATAATGGCCGACAGTTCCAACCCGAAGAATAACGGAATATTTCTTCTTTCATAGGAACCGATAGTCCGTTTTTGTTTGTATAGCGGACGACTGCTGAACATGTTGTTCGCAAAAAACGATACCCTTAGGTAGTCTTTAATTTCCTTCGTCAGATACAAATTCATACAGAGTGTCGGAGGCATGGATTCCCGGATTCGGTCTTTCTGGTTGACTGTCCGCATGATAGCGGTAAACTCAGCATCCTCTTTTTTAGCCGGATCGAAAGGATATACCTGCCCGTCTTCTTTCGAGATATAACTAACTGGGATCGAATCATTTCCGAAACGGCTCCAGTTGGCCTCTTTCCACAACACCTGAGCAGACAATGTCACCACAAACCCGATATCGGGAATATTGTGGGTCACCCGGAAAGTCGTCGCCATTCTTTCTGAATAATTTTTCCGCATAGCGGCTTCATAAATCCCCACATGAGGAGCTTTGGCCGGATCTTCGGAGCCTTTTTCATAATAGGTATAACCGTTATTGAACCGTTCTGTCCGTAACCAGGCGCCATTGACCGAAAAAGCGGTACGAATCGCATCGAACCGTCCGAGATTCAGATCGAATTCCAGTCCCCGCGTATTGATTGTAATGTTATTCTGAGGAGTCATATATTTCATCAATACCCGGTAAGTCCCCTTTTCGGTCAGCGCAGGAGCAGTCACTCCATCGGCAGGTAATTCCCCGCTTTTGTATTGTTTGTTTTCGACGGATTTAAAAGTAGTCGGCAAGTAAGCCATCGAATAACCGTTATTCATGCGTTCCTGAAAAGCGGTGACTGCCAGCCTCACTCCTTTGATATTCAAATCGAACCCGACTTCTGCTTTCCGGTTTTTAGCAATTTCCAGGTCTTTGTTTTCCGTATCGAAAACCCGGGTCGTCGTCATCATCAACCGTTGAGCTTCGGGAATCTTATCATCTGTCAGACTCACAAAGTTGACCATCTCGAAATAAGCCTTCTCCGGATGCAAATAAAGGACTGTGGGCATTTTAGCCGTTTCCCCGTATCCCCCTCTCAACGTAAATGTTTTTGGCAATACATCTAAAGAAGCATTCAAACGGGGCGTCCAGATATCCTGGTGTCCGAACAATTTATCATACCGTATACCGAGCTGTAAATTCAGGTTCCGTCTGGCAAAATTCAGGCTGAAATTTTCCTCCGCATATACTCCCAGTTGGTTTACAAACGGAATATCACTGTATTTCCGCGGGCGGAAAGAAGAATACAGACTGGTATTTACCCGGTATGGAGGCGTCGCCGGATCGAAAGTCTTTCCATCTCCATTGTTTCCATCGCTTTTAAAATCCGCCCCGACTAAAATCCGGTTATTGATCCGGTTGCCTTGCTTGACAAAATTAGCCATCACTTTAGCAAACACATTCAGCTCTTTTCCTTCGATATCATAACGGGTAAGATAATCGTTGGGTAACATATTGGCATAAAGTGTCTCTTCGCCGGCAGGAATATTGGTCAGCTTATTTCCCTGATCGTCATACAAATCGACACCGGGCCGATTACTCAGAATTGCACCGTCGGTCGTCGTCATCGAATATTGATATGTTGCATTTGTCAATAATCTTTGTTCATAACTCTTCTTATTCATATAATTTACTGCCAACGTATAACGGAGATTTTTCAGCCAGCCGTAATCCAGGTCAAAAATTCCGTTCGTATTAAACGCAATACCGAGATCCCGTCCGTTGCTCTTCAGTTGGAGCCGTTCATCATCCGGATTTTGTTTCCGTTTATTATCCCCATATATCACCTCTACCGAAGTATTGGAACGGAGAACATCATGTAAGAATATATTCGAATACATCACTTTTGCAGCAGCCCGTTGATAGTATACATAAGATTGCATAGGATCCGTCACATTATAAGCGTAATCCCCACTGATATTCAGGCTTCCTTTCTTCCCTCCCAGATTAAATCCTTTACCAGCCGATACCTGATAAATGTTTTCGTTGGTTTTAAAACGTAAGCGGAACGGTTCCCGGCCTGCTTTCGAATTGATAATGACAGCCCCTGAAGTCAAATCTCCGTATTCGACAGAAGGTATTCCCCGAATCACTTCGATGGACTCGATATTGTCTGTCGAGATAGCCCGGACATCGACACCTCCGGCCGGTGAAGATGTTCCGCCCAAAGCAGTCCCGGCACCTGTGATAGCAGGACTTACAGTCTGCAGATTGGCATTATTGGAAACGGGAGCCCCATCCCGGATAATCAGAGTCCCTAAACTATTCATATTGGCAGCTTCCTCTTCTCCATCCGTCACCCCCGGTATGCCGGAAGCATTCTCGGAAATCATACGGAGATTCAATTGGGAGGCGTATCCCAGATTCGGATTGGTTGCTAACCCACCCGGCAATAACTGCATCACATCTCCCAGGCTGGTTGCCTGCATATGATCCATGGCCAAACGGGAAATCTTGGAGGAAGTAGCTTGTCCGGCTTTGCTGTTCTCGGCCGTAATATGTACTTCATTCAACCTGAAATTTTCTTCCTGCAAATAAAAACGGAGATTCGTCACATTCGCATTCACCTGAATAACCGTATCCAGACTGATCCGTCCCATAAAACGAACTTCAAGTTTCAATTTTCCGGGACGTACATGATTAAGTGTGAATGCCCCGTCTTCCCGGGCAGAAGTACCGATCAGTAAATCCGGTATAAAAACAGTGGCATAGGGTATCGGTTTCCGGGTTTCAGCCTCGAGTACAAACCCTGAAACGGTAAATTCCCTGGATTGAGGTTGTGTTTGAGATAAAACGACTACTCCGTCCTGCCGCAAAGTATAAGTCAGTGATGTTCCTGCCACCAATTTATCCATCGCTTCCCGGATAGTCGCTTCAGAAACCTCGAAAACCTCTTTCCGGACTCCCTTCAGGTCATCGACCTGAAATAAGAAACGATAATCTGTCGTTTTCCGGATTTGCCCGATAATGTCAGCCACAGAGATATTCTTCATAGAAAGCGTAATCAACCGATTCGCCTGATAATCCTCAGCAATAACAGCCCGGGAATATTCCGGGTAACATACAGCCAACAATGCAAACAACATCCCTCTGAATAACATCCGGGATATTGTTCCTTGTTTGAAATAACACATTACTTTCATGTTTACTGTTTTAATTAATAATTACCTATTTTCAATCACCACCTGTCCATTGTTTTCGCGGAAATCCGCAAAATGAATCGACCATTTTAGCAGGTC
>ENA-ORRQ01001084-ORRQ01001084.1-human-gut-metagenome-genome-assembly--contig:-NODE-1084-length-22454-cov-5.304835_pt1 | contig 22454 bp, 17 predicted proteins | sample MGYA00242177_ERZ509138 | MGnify/ENA primary metagenome ERZ509138 (study PRJEB26280, sample SAMEA2338628) | human gut metagenome | biome: human gut; feature: human-associated habitat; material: faeces... | reverse complement strand
AAAGTTGAAAATATTTTTCACCTATTGATTTATATCAACCGAAATGATGACCCTGAGGACTATATACCTTATTATATATTATACCCATGAAGACTCCTTTCGCATCATGACGATTTCCAGCCCGATTGCCAGATGCCCCCTGTTTCTTCCACTTGGATAGGGTTGAAACGGGGCCACCTTTGTGGGAAATTTCGTTGGCGCTTTTCGCTGGAGTCTTTCGCTGCATGTTGGCAGGATGCGTGTTTTTGGGGAATTTGCGGCGCGCATTAGATATTTGGAAGCATGAAACCGTAATTGCAAGTTCTGCTACCAGCAATTCAAACTTGGAAACAGAAAAAATGACCGTCTGGGGGAAGTAACGCCTATCTGCCATCAAACAGGAATAAGTTGTCTTGTAAATTCTTTCCAACTCGTACCAGTATTTCTTTTGGTATCTTGCCCCCTACCCGCACTTGGACATAGTCCGCCATATCCCGAACACACCCGGAAGCAATCTGCCCAAAGCCGAGACCAACATAAATTGAAATCCGATTGAGTCCCGATGGCCGAAAAAGTCAAATATCCATCGCAAATGATTGTCTATATGGCGAATTATCTTTACCTTTGCCGCCATAAGTATTATGATTCTTATGTTATCACGCATCATCCATATCCTGAGCAAGCCGCTGACCGGAGGCAACCAGCTCTATTTTCTGCTGATGTACCTGCTGGGACTGACAGGTATCGTCTGCGAGCCCTGGAACGGCAGCCGCTTCTGGATGAGTTTCGAACTGTTTTCCGACCTTTACCTCTTCTGCGCCCTGCTGCGACTGATGCCCGAAAGATACAGACACTGCCTGCGCCTCGCCACAGCCACATTTTTCTACCTGCTGTCTGCTGTAGACATGGCGTGCTACGTAAGACTGGGCATGCCCATCACCCCGATGCTGCTGCAGCTGGCACTGCAAAGCAATACCAGAGAGGCCAGCGAAGCGCTGTCGTCGTATCTCGACGCGGCAATGCTGTGGTCGCCATTAGGGCTGGTCATCATCCAGATGATGGTGGGCATGGCGCTGCTTGCCCGAGAGCAGACCATCATGGGCAAAGCCATGCGCACAGGGATATGGCGCAACCGACACATGACTTACGCCGCACAGACAGCCATTATCGTCATGTTTGCCATCGGGTTCATATCCAGTCTGGAGAACAAGGAGTATATGTATTGCCGCATCATCTGCCAGTATAGCGAACTGGAAACGCAGCAGCGGAAAGACTTCAGGCAGAAGACCAATTACTATCTGCCCATATACCGCATGGCGTTTGCCGTCAGCGAGACCCACCGGCTGCGCGACGAGATAAGACTCTTTGAAGAGAGTCTGAACAAGGCGCGGATAGACTCGGCCACCCACCTCTCCCCACATATCATCCTTATTATCGGCGAAAGTTACAACCGCCACCACAGCCAACTCTACGGCTACGACAAGCCCACCACGCCCCGGCAGACGGCACGGATGAACGCCGGCGAGCTCATCGTGTTTGGCGACATGACAAGTGCTTGGAATACCACCTGCGAGTCGCTCAAGGAGATGCTGTCCACCCAATGTGCAGGCCAACCGGGGACATGGGCATCAGCCCCACCCTTCCCGCTGCTGTTCAGGATGGCCGGCTACCACACCTCGTTCTTCAGCAACCAGTATATGGTGAAGCGCAGCGGATTCAGCGACTTCATCGAAGACGCCTTCTTCAACAATCCTCCCATCAGCCGACGCCTGTTTGACACGCGCAACGAGTCTACCCACGACTACGACATGGCGCTGACCGATGACTACAAGCGATGCCTGACGAGACATCCCTACACACTGGACACCTTCCACTTCTTAGGACTTCACGCCGACTTCAAGAAGCGTTATCCCGCCAACTTCGGCATCTTCGACGCCAAAGACTACGACCGTGCCGACCTCACGGAGCAACAGCGCGAGATACTTGCCCACTACGACAACGCCATCGTCTACAACGACCTGGTCATCGACTCCATCCTGAAGCTCTACGAGGATGAAGACGCCATCGCCATATTCGTCGCCGACCACGGAGAGCGCATCTTCGACAACTCTACAGAATGGGGGCGCAACCTTACATGGGACCGCAACGACATCAGACAGCAGTTTGACATCCCCTTCTGGATCTGGGCGTCGCCGTCCTATCGCTCCAGCCGCAAGCAGTTGTGGGAGCAGATACGCTCCTGCCGCAACAGACGGGGAATGACCGACACGATAGCGCAGCTACTGCTACACCTCGCCGGCATACACAGCCCCTGGTACTATCCCCAATACGACATACTGCACAACGACTATGACAACAGCCGCAAGCGCATCATCCGCGGCGAGCGCGACTACGACCGCATCATGCTCGCACCATGACTGGGGCAACGCATCGCCTGCCCTAAGATATCCCCCATACACTCCTCCTAACGACAAACCCAGGACAGAGGCGCTGCATGCCTCTATCCTGGGTTTGTTGACGCAACTCCTTTACCTTTGGTGACCTCCAGTCCAGAGTTGCTTGAGATGAACAGCCTTCGGACGGCTTATCTTACTACCACTTTCTTACCATTCTTGATGTAGACGCCACGCTGGAGACGGGCGTTGGCATCTTGCTTGACGCCGTCGAGCGAATAGACGCCCTGGGGTGTATCGACCGTGGTTTCGATGATGTCGATACCGGTAGGCATTGAGACTACAGCCTCAACGGGAGCCGACTCGGAACCGTCGCCATAACGTGCCGTAACCTGGTAGACATGGTCGGCGCCGTCGCACTGAGCCTCACGGTCCTCACTTGCCGTGGTGGCAGCCGTAGCCAGTGGCTTGCCGTCGCGGTAGATGACATACTCCACAAACGTGCAGCCCTTGGAGGCGAAGGTAGCATCGTCGACCAGGAAGAGGTAAGGCGCCGACGAATAGCCGATGCCCGACGGGCTCACCTCGAGCTTGGTATTGTGACGGATGGCGAAGTAGCGCGCACCCTCAGGCAACTCGAAGCTCACCTCATCCCACTTGCTGTTGCTTACAGTCTTCTCTGCCACGAGCTGGAACTGGTCGTGCGCCGCTGTAGTCGTACTATAGAGCACCTGGTAGGTCTCCGGCTTTGAGGCACTGATGTTGTTGACTCTGAACATGACGGTCTGCGCCTTGCCCGTGAGCTCCGGACTAATCATCCAGTTGTCGGCTGCCAGCGGAGTAAGCTCGCCCGTCGCCTTGCGATTATAGCTGTACACCGAGGCCATAGCGTTGCTTCCGCTATAAGGCTTTGCCGTGGGATTTGCCACCGTGATGTCCTCGCCGCCATAGTTGGCAGGCGTCCATACGATATAGGCAAACGGCGTCTTTTCATTGTCATAGTAAAGACCTTGGTCGTCGAAGTAACCATAGGTGGCTCCCTTGTCGCCGTCATGGAAACTCCAGTCGCCGGCGTTGTCTATGCCCCATGAGTTGTAGTCCTCAAAGTCATCGGTCATGCGGTCTACCTTAGCCACAGCAGTCCACGACAGCGACACCTTGCCCTGTGCGTCCACCAGAGCCTTGAGCCCGGTCGGAGCAGGCTGATGCGCATCGACAGCCGTCAGTTCCACGCTACCATCTGCGGTGACGGCATCCTTGCCCTCACCCGCCTTGAGCGTAGCGGTCAGCGTGACGGCGTTGCCCTTGACGAGCACACTCGGCGTATAGGCGATGTCATACGTGGCAGTCTGCATCAGCGCCAGCGACTCGCCCCCGACGGTCTTCACCTCGGTGTCGCCCGCGGTGAGTGTCAGCGTATAAGCTCCTATGGCGTTGCCGTAATTGGTCACAGCCACCTTGACCGTGCCCGCTTTGCCCTTGCGCATCTTGGCAGGAGCCGACACGCTTACGGTGATACTCGTCGGCGTCTCGTCGGCCACCACGAAGTTGTCGATATACAGATGCTGGTTCCTGTAGCTGCGCTTCGACTGGTCGAAAGCCACACCCACGCGTATCCACTTCTGACCCTTGTAGGCACTCAGGTCATAAGAGCGCGACACCCATTTGCCTGCATCGGCATAACCATCAAGGCTCTCGGTGGCGAGATACTCTCTGGTGCCGTCGGCCTTGATGACCAGCGGACGCACACTACCCTCCTTCGAGTCGGTCTTCTGACTATACATGAACATCGGTTTCTCTGCCGTGCCCAGAGTTATCTTTCCTGATACCAGAGCGACCACATCCTCATAATAAGTCTTAATGTCGGCACAGCCGCCGTCACCGTTGGCGTCTTCGTCGGTAGAGTAAGACACACCGGCATACTGGTTCTGATATCCCCAGCCTTCTCCTTCGGCAGCCCAGAAGCCATAGGCATTGCCCGCCTTGGCAAAGGTCTCCTTGAGGGGCAGCGTGTAGGGAGCGCCCACCACGAGAGGCGCTGCAAAACTATAGTCGCTCACGCCGGTGGCGTTGCTTGCCGACACAGCGAGCTGCAGCAACTGCTGGTCGCCGCTGTTGACGTCGACAGCCACAGGCACCTCGGTAGCACCCGTTGTCGTAGCTACCATGCGACTTGCCGTGGCGGCATCCTTCATCTCATAGAGATTGTATTTCACCTTGTCGGCGAAGAACACTCCGCCGTGCTCGGCCTTGGAGGCTTCCCATGCCACCTTGAGGTTCTTGCCCACCGGTTCGGCGGTTACTCCGGCAGGAGCCGTGGGGCCGTCAAGACCTATCCAGCCGCTCACCACAGTCTTCTCGCCATTGCCGTCGGCGTTGTAGGGTATCAGCGTATAGGTGTGATTGGCAGGCTTGGTGCCCGCATTCTCGATGGTGTAGGTAGCGGTCTTGCCCACCTGCACACTGGTGATATCTGCCAGTTCGGCGTCGGCCTCCATCACCTTCACGCCGCTGAGCTTGGTCAGCGCACTGCCGTCGGTGGCTTTGTCGGGAGCCTTGAAACTCAGGGTTGCCTTGACTGCGCCCGTAGCATCGGGAGTGAGCACCGCCTCGGTCACAGCGGCAGGAGGCAGCGCGCCCTGCTTCTTCACCGAGATGTCGTCGAGGTAGAGTATCATGTTGTCGGCATCGCTCACGGCATGGAAACCGATATAGTAGTCGCCGTCGGCAGCTGGGGTCAGCGTCTGCGTGTATTCCTGATATTCGGTATTGCTGATATCGGTCCTTGCCATCAGCGTCTGGGTCATGCCCGCAGCCGTGGCGGCGGTGCCGTATTTCACCTCTAAGCGCTCAGGCGTCCTCGCCCAATGCGCGCGTACCTTATATTTAACTATATACGTATCGCCACCGGTCAACTTGAGCACGGGAGTAATGAGCCAGTCGTCGGCATCGTGGTCTTCATCACAGCCGTAGCCCGCACAGTGGTCGGGGAAATCGGGTCCGTAAGGACTGTCGCCACTCTTGAAGAGGTAGTTCCACACTCCCCAGTCGAGATAACTTGATTGTGCGCGGTCGCCATTGCTGTCGACGACGGTAAACTGGTTGAAATCTGCCTCCTTGTCAAAGTTGCACTCCCAGCCTTTGAAAGTATCCGCCGACTTCTTCACCGAGATGTCGTCGAGATAGAGTATCATGTTGTCGGCATCGCTCACAGCGTGGAAACCTATATAATAGGTGCCGTCGGCCACGGGAGTGAGCTCCTGGCTGTACTCTATATACTCGGCATTGGTAATGTCTGTTCTTGCCATCAGCGTCTGGGTCATACCCGCAGCCGTGGCGGCGGTGCCATACTTCACCTCCAAGCGCTCAGGCATCGCCGAGCGGTGCGCGCGCACCTTGTATGTCACCTTGTAAGTATTGCCTGCCTTCAGTGCCAGCGCCGGCGTGATGAGCCAGTCGTCGGCATCGTGGTCTTCGTCACTGGTGTAGCCCGCACAGTGGTCGGGATAATCAGAGCCATAAGGGCCTTCACCCGCCTTGTAGAGATAGTTCCATGTGCCCCAGTCAAAATAACTCGACGAAAAACGGTCATTGTTGCTGTCGATGACGGTAAACTGGCTGAAATCAGCCTCCTTGTCAAACTTGCACTCCCAATCGGGCGTAATCGGCAGGGTCGCAGCCTTCTGCACGACCGTCCCCTCGCCTCCCCGAGCCTTGGCCACACGGACAAATCTCTCCGATGGCGCCATCTTGGCAGCCTTGCGTGTCGTGGTGCGTTTGACAACAGCCTCCTGTGCCTGCGCCGTTACCAAGGCGAGGCACACCGCCAGAGCGGTGATAAAGTAGCTTTTTCTCATAAGCGTTGTTTTGTTGATTAGTAAAACAATTTGCGGTGTTCTTATCCGCTTGCGCAAACGCAGCAATTACTCAGGCGTAGCGTACTTTGCTTTAGACAGATTCTCCAACCACATTTCTCGTCACAAATATAGGAAAAGATGCGGTTACAACAGCCCTCCTTGCCAATAATCTGCAACCAAATATCAAAAATATAAGTTATTTGCGTGTTTTTCTTCGTTTTTGTGACTTTTATCAATACTTTTCTATGGTTTTATTACCATTTCTATGATTTTGCTTACGAATTATAATTCCGCAGCGACTCACTCTACCCGCCTGGCCATCCTCTCGGCTCTGACGGGGCTGTCCTCGGAAATTGGGTATAGGCTCAGCAGCCTCAACCCAGCCATCTGCAGACTCAACCCTGCCCGCTGCAGCGCCATTACTGCAGTGCCGCCTCCCGGCGCCGCATATTCGGGAAGAATCGCAGCACCAGATAGAGCGTGGCTACGAGTCCTATCAGCGCGCCGGCATACCCTATGCCACAGAGCGAGGTATGATCTACGACCACGCCACCAAGATAGGCGCCACAGCCGATGCCCAGATTGAAGATACCCGAGAAGATAGACATGGCAATCGACGTCGCCTCCTTGGGCGCAAAGCGGATGGTGTTGTCCTGGCAGGCTATGTTGAACGCCGTGGCCATGGCGCCCCACACGATGCACACGCCGAAGATGGCTATGATGTTCATGGCTGCCGCCTGCATCAACAGCAGACACAGCGCCGGACCCAGCGTGACCACAAACATGAACCTCCGTCTGCCCGACATATAATACTTGGAGAATGCGATGCTGCCCAGCATGCCCGAGGCGCCAAAGACGATGAGCACCATCGTCACCACATCGGGCGACAGGCCTGCCACCTGACCCAGGAAGGGTTCGATGTAGCTGTAGCCCGTATAGTGAGTGGTGGCAAAGAGCAGCGCCAGCACAAAGAGGCCCAGCAGCACGCGGTTGTGGAGCAACGCCGGAATCTTGGCAAACGAGAACTTGCCGCGGCTCTGCAACCGGGGAAATACGGCGGCGATGAAGGCGAATATCAGAGCCGAGATGACAGCGATACTCAGAAACGTCATGCGCCAGCCCACGTACAGTCCCACCACGCGGCCTATGGGCAGACCCACAACCATAGCCACCGACGAGCCCGTGGCCATCGTGCTCAGCCCCAGTGCGCTTCGGCCGTCGGGCACCGTGCGCACAGCCAGCGGAGGGGCTATCGACCAGAAGATCGAGTGGGCACACGCCACGCCTATGCGCGAGAGCATCAGCGTGTAATAGCCCTCGGCGAGCGCCGATGCCACATGGCTAACCACAAAGAGGGCGATGATGGCGAGCAGCAGCCGCTTGAGCTCCACCGTAGACACCATCACCATGAGGGGCAGCGACATGAGCGCCACCACCCACGCATAGACCGACACCAGCAGTCCTGCCCGCACCTCGCTGATGTGCAGGTCGGCGGCAATGTCGCTGAGCAGTCCTATAGGCATAAACTCTGATGTATTGAACACAAAGACGGCGAAGGTCAACCCCACCAGGGGCAACCACCGGGCTATCGTTTTCTCCTTGGGCATGATATATATTAAATAGGTGTTATCCTTTGCGGCTGCAAAATTACAAAAAGGCGGCCAATCCATCATTTCCCGCACGAAGTTTCATAGCATTGTCGCGCCAATTATTGACATACCGCAAGCTGGAGGCACCCGCAGCGACACAGAGGGGGCTGCGGCTGGCTCGTAACATAAGTCACGAAGCCGCGTAACATAAGGTACGAGAGCACGTATCATAAGGCACGTGAGCTCGTGCCTTATGATACGAGCCGATGGAGGTCATCACGGCGATTGTAAAGGTCATCTCGGCGATTGTGAAGGTCATCACGGCTGGCGTGGAGGTCATCACCCTGTAGAAGGATATAGACGCAGCGAGCCCCACCCTATCTGTTCCCGGCATGGGAACGGTGTAGGGCGGGGCTCGGTGTATTGGGGTGATGGAGGGGACTGTCGGCGCGACTGCAAGGATGGTCGGCGCTTTGGCGGGGACAGTCGGTGCGACTGCGGGGATGGTCGGCGCTTTGGCGGAGACAGTCGGTGCTATCGCTTAGTCAGCCAGGCACTTGTCGAGGCGGGCGATGATGGAGCGCTTGTCCATCTTCTGACCGATGAAGACGAGCTTCTGCATGCGGTCGCCATACTGCTCGTCCCAGTCGCGGCGCAGCCCCGGCTCGCGGTCCATCAGTTCGCTCAGCTGGTCTTCGGGCATGGTGGCATACCACTGTCCGGCATTCTTGAGACCCATCTGGCGGCCTGCCTGCTCGAAGAGGTAGCACACGTCGGGCTCGTCGGCAAACCAGCACATGCCCTTGCAGCGGATGACGCCCTTGGGCCAGAAGCGGGCGACAAACTCGTCGAAGCGCGCCAGGTCGAGCGGACGGCGGCGGTAATAGACAAAGGTACCTATACCGTACTCCTCGACCTCGCCATGCTCATGGTCGTGATGGTGGTGATGGCAGTGGCCGTGGTCGTCGTGGTCATGATGGTCGTGGTCGCAGTGCTCATGCTCGTCATCATGATGATGCTCATCGTGGTCGTGGTGCTCGTGCTCGTCATCGTGATGATGGTGCTCTTCTTCTGCCTCTTCGTCATCGTCAGGCTCACCGTGGTGGTGCTCTATCTGGTCTATCCACGCGGCAGAGGTCGCTACGTCGTCGAAATTGAAGCGGCGGGTGTCGAGGATGCGCTCAAGCTCGATGTCGCCATAGTCGCAAGGTATGATTTCGGCCTTGGGCTGGATGGCGCGGATAATCTGGGTGACGTGGTCGAGCTCCGAGGGAGTCACCTCTGAAGCCTTGTTGAGCAGGATGATATTGCAGAACTCGAGCTGCTGGATGACCAGGTTCTCGAGGTCGTCTTCGTCGAGATTGTGGCGCTGCAGATTGTCGCCATTGCCAAACTCGTCTTTCATGCGCAGGGCGTCGACCACCGTCACGATGCAGTCGAGCCGGGCTATGCCACCCTTGATATACTGCGGTCCCATCGAGGGGATGGAGCAGATGGTCTGTGCGATTGGGGCGGGCTCGCAGATGCCGCTTGCCTCGATGACGATGTAGTCGAAGCGCCCCATCTCTATGATTTCGCGTATCTGCTCGACCAGGTCCATCTTGAGCGTGCAGCAGATGCAGCCATTCTGCAGAGCCACGAGGCTGTCGTCCTTCTTGTTGACCACTCCGCCCTGCTGTATGAGGTCGGCGTCGATGTTTACCTCACCGATATCGTTGACGATGACGGCAAACTTGATGCCCTTCTTATTGGCGAGAATTTTGTTGACCAATGTGGTCTTGCCGCTACCAAGATAACCCGTGAGCAGCAGAACGGGTATTTGCTTTATACTCATAATATATATATGTATAGTTGGTGTCTCTACGGACAGAGAGTGCAAAATTGATACCAAACCGGGCTCTCGGCGCCGCTTTTTTTTGACATTCTGCTCTCTGCGCCATGCTCCCGCCTTGCGGGGATGGCTGCGAGGGCTGGCGCGAGGGCCGAGGAGGACAGCACGACAATCGCCGAAACCGACAAAAGCCCCTTGGCAGTAGGCGCGACTTTCGTAATAAATGATAAAAATAAGGGCGGGGTCGCAAATAATAACAAAAAAAGTAGTGCAGACGAATAAATCTTCTTATATTTGCAATGTGGTGGCATGCTCTTTGCAGTCACCATAGTATAAACCATAAAACAGACGATTATGAACATTAACGATTTAGAAGAAAAGATCAGACAGAGTGAGAGCATGTCACTCTCGGCAGCGTTCCCGATACTGATGCGCAAGGTATACCTATGGATGGCGATGGCGCTTGCCATCAGCGGCCTCACCGCCTACAGCGTAGCGATGTCGCCAGGACTGATACAGCTGATATACAGCAGCCAGCTGGGCATATGGGCCATCATCATCGCCGAACTGGTGCTGGTATGGAAGATATCCAACAGCGTGAACAAGGAAAACCGCTCTCTGGCAACCACCACACTGATGTTTATCATCTTCTCGGCACTCAACGGACTTACCCTCTCATCCATCTTCGTACTCTTTGCCCCCGCAGCCATCATCAAGACCTTTGCCGTCACCGCCGGCACCTTCGGCGTCATGGCAGGCTACGGCTAAATCAACCACCCCCAGCCGTGACCTGACCAAGATAGGCGGACTGCTCTTCATGGCGCTGATAGGCGTCATCATCGCCAGCGTGGTCAACATGTTCCTGCACAGTTCGGGTCTGGACCTGGTGGTAAGCATCATCGGCGTACTGGTCTTCGTGGGCCTCACCGCATGGGACAGCCAGCAAATCAAGATGAGCCTTGCCATGGCTCCCGACTTGGGCGAGACCAGCCAGAAGTTGGCAGTGACAGGCGCGCTGAGCCTATACCTCGACTTTATCAACCTGTTCCTCTATCTGCTGCGCTTCTTCGGTGGCAACCGCGACTGATGCGAGGACAGGCTTCATCGCGAAAATACAGGCCAAGGATATTAAACCTTGGCCTTTTTATTGCGTCAGAGACATAGATTATCGTTATAATTTTAGAGAAAATGAACAAATCAATCATCATTGCCGTCCTGGCATGCGGCGTCATGCTCAGCAGCTGCGGCACTTCAGGTAACACCAACGCACAGACCAACACCCAGACCAACAGTCACCAGAGCGTGCTGGGGTCTATCATCAGCGCTGCCACCAACGGACAGACGCTGGGCAACACCATCAAGAGCATCCTGGGTACCGACAAGCCCCGCGAGCGCGACCTCATCGGCACATGGCACTACAGACAGCCCGGCGTGGCATTCACCACCGAAAATCTGCTCGCCAAGGCTGGAGGCGAGACCATCGCCACCGAAATCAAGGAGAAACTGAGCGATACCTACACCAAGGTGGGCATCAACAGCCAGAACACCTATCTCACCATCAACAGCGACAAGACCTTCAGCGGCAAGATAGACGGCAAGCCCATCTGCGGCCAGTGGACCTACACACAGGAAGACCAGAAGATGGTGCTGAAGACCCTGCTCTTCAGCCTCAACGTATATGCCAAGAAGACCACGGGCGGCATGAGCTTCCTGATGGAATCAAAGAAGTTGCTCAACCTCTTCCAGACTCTGGCAGCGATGAGCGGCAACAGCACCCTGCAGACCATGGGCGACCTGAGCAAGAACTACGACGGAGTGCGCATCGGTCTGGACACCCACAAGTAAGATAGCTATGTAGACTACCACGACTATAACCACACCCATCTCCCACAGAGAGGCGGTGTGGCTTTTTTGTTTTACCACACACAACGACTATGACTATGATGAAGACTATAGGACTCTGGTTCAGGATAGTGCGCCCGCAGACACTTGCAGCCTCGCTCTGTCCGGTCATGGCGGCGCTGATAGCCATGCCGTCGCCCGTCACCTCTGCCACCGTGGCTGCGGTGACCATCGTCTGCGCGCTGGCGCTGCAGATACTGTCCAATCTTATCAACGACTACTACGACTTCGTGCGGGGTACCGACCAGAAAGGCCGTGCCGGATTCAAGCGCGCGCTGGCTGAAGGCGAGGTGAGCAAGCGGCAGATGCAGTGGGCCTGCCTTACGGCACTGGCGGTGAGCGTGGGTTGCGGTCTCTTCCTGGTCGTCCACGGCGGTTGGGTAATCCTCGCCATCGGTGTCTCGGCGCTGCTCTTCGCCTGGCTCTATACTGCCACGAGCCACCCGCTGTCATATCTGGGCGTAGCAGACATATTCGTATTTCTCTACTACGGCGTGATAGCCTCGTCGGGCACCTACTACCTGCAGACGGGGCAGTTTGCGTGGTCGGTATGGTGCGCAGGAGGCGTGAGCGGACTCATCTCGATGTGCGTGCTGCTCATCAACAATCTGCGCGACATGGACAGCGACCGACTCGTGGGCAAGCGCACTTTCCCCGTGAGGTTCGGGCGCCGCGCAGCCCTGTGCCTGATGGGCACCGTGGTGGCTCTGATGCCCGTGCTCGCCTATCTGGCTCTGGGCTGGAGCCTCGCCATGCTGGTGGTCGTCCCTGCCGCAGCCCTCTTCGCCGCCACCCTCCGCGCCAAGGGCGCCACCTACAACAAGCTGCTGATGGCTGCCGGCATCATCAATATAATATATGTAGTGCTGATGGCGGTATAACGACAAGGAAGCGGTGGGGAACGAGGCAATATACATCATTTACTGTATATTGCACAACTTTGCGCAAGCCTGGCGACCCACCCATCGCCCATCGCCGCAGCCCACGCCCCCCGTCATCACCACCAAGCAAACCATCTGATTTACCAACACTTGCGTCCCTTACCACCCGCATCGCATCCGTCAATGCCTACAGCCCGACGGTCATGAATGGGAGTGTGTATATAATGCAAATTGTTGTATAAATATACAGCACAGGCGTATTTTTATACATTTTTCTTTGGCGAATATGCATCTTTTGTGTAATTTTGCACCCGTAAATGTATAAATATACACATCATGAAAGGAAAGAAAGACCGTATCGAGGCTCTCAAGATGCTCATCTCCAGCAAGGAGTTCTGCAGCCAGGAAGACATCCTCACCGAACTGATTAGAGAGGGCTTCGAGGTGACCCAAGCCACGCTGAGCCGCGACATGAAACTGCTCAAGATAGCCAAGGCATCGAGCATGAACGGCAAGTATGTCTACGTATTGCCCAACGAGACCATGTACAAGCGCGTCACCCGTCCCAAGACCGCCAAGCAGATGCTCCAGGCGCCTGGTTTCGTGTCGATACAATACTCCAACAACATCGCCGTCATCAAGACACGGCCTGGCTACGCCAGCGCGATAGCCTACAACATAGACAACAGTAACATCATAGAGATATTGGGAACCATTGCCGGCGACGACACCATCGTCACCATCCTCGCCGAGGGCGCCGACCGCGGCAGGCTGGAGCGCAAGCTGATGCAGGTAATCCCCAATCTGATATAAACCAAGAAGAGAAGAATGGAAGAAATCAAGGTAATGGTGGCCGACGCCTCGCACGAGAAATACGTGGACACCATCTTACAGACCATTGCCGACGCCGCCAAGGTAAGAGGAACGGGCATCGCCAAGCGTACGCACGAGTATCTTACCACCAAGATGAAGGAGGCCAAAGCCGTCATAGCCCTCTCGGGCGACCGCTTTGCCGGCTTCAGTTATATAGAGACATGGGGCAACAAGCAGTATGTGACCACGTCGGGACTGATAGTACACCCCGACTTCCGCAAGCACGGCGTGGCCAAGCGCATCAAGGACCTCACCTTCACCCTCGCCCGCACCCGCTGGCCCCACGCCAAGATATTCAGTCTTACGAGCGGAGCCGCCGTAATGACGATGAACACGCAGTTGGGCTACCAGCCTGTGACCTTTGCCGACCTGACCGACGACGAAGCCTTCTGGCGCGGATGCGAAGGCTGCATCAACGTAGACGTGCTCAAGCGCACCGGACGCAAATACTGCATCTGCACCGCCATGCTCTACGACCCCGAGGAGCACCTGCCCGCCAAGCTGCCGCAGGAGGTAATCGAGAGAATCAACAAGATAGACAAGAGAAACCAAGAACAGAACTAATAAAACACCAATCATTATGAGCAAGAAGAAAGTAGTAGTAGCCTTTTCGGGCGGTCTCGACACCTCGTACACCGTCATGAAACTTACTGAAGAAGGTTATGACGTGTATGCCGCCTGTGCCAACACCGGCGGATTCAGTGCCGCACAGCTCAAGGAGAATGAAGCCAACGCCTACAAGTTGGGCGCTGTAAAATATGTGACCCTCGACGTGACCCAGGAGTACTACGAGAAGAGTCTGAAGTACATGATTTACGGCAACGTGATGCGCAACAACTGCTACCCCATCAGCGTATCGTCGGAGCGCATCTTCCAGGCCATCGCCATAGCCCGCTACGCCAACGAGATAGGTGCCCACGCCATAGCCCACGGCTCTACCGGCGCCGGCAACGACCAGATACGCTTCGACATGACCTTCCTCGTCATGGCACCGGGCGTGGAGATTATCACCCTGACCCGCGACAAGGCGCTCTCACGCCAGGAAGAGGTGGACTACCTCAACGCCCACGGCTACTATGCCGACTTCACCAAGCTCAAGTACTCTTACAACGTGGGTATATGGGGAACCAGCATCTGCGGAGGTGAACTGCTCGACTCTGCACAGGGCTTGCCCGAAGAGGCGTTCCTCAAGCACGTGACCCGCACCGACGAGAGCGAACTGAAGATTGCCTTTGAGAAGGGCGAGATAGCCGCCGTCAACGGCGAGAAGTTTGACGACAAGATTGCCGCCATCCAGAAGATTGAGGAGATAGGCGCCGCCTACGCCATAGGCCGCGACTTCAATGTGGGCGACACCATCATCGGCATCAAGGGTCGTGTGGGCTTTGAGGCAGCCGCCCCCAAGCTCATCATCGAGGCCCACCGACTGCTGGAGAAGTACACGCTGAGCAAGTGGCAGCAGTATTGGAAGGAGCAGGTGGCCAACTGGTATGGCATGTTCCTCCACGAGAGCCAGTACCTGGAGCCCGTAATGCCCGACATCGAGGCCATGCTCACCTCTTCGCAGCGCCACGTCAACGGCACCGCCATCCTCAAGCTGCGCCCATTGGGATTTGAGACCGTGGGCGTGGACTCACCCGACGACCTGCTCAAGAGCAAACTCGGCGAGTATGGCGAGATGCAGCACGGATGGACCGCCGACGACGCCAAGGGCTTCATCAAGGTCACCTCGACGCCGCTGCGTGTCTTCTACGGCATCCACCCCGACGAGAAACGATAGCTCTGAACGGGCTGCAAGCTCCACAGAGAACAAGAAAAAGGCCAATGGCTGCAACCATTGTTGTACCCAATCCGTCTATAATGATACAAACCATCTAAACAGACATGACAATGAACAACAAGAAACTGGAAAGAAGCAACAACCGCATGATTGCGGGCGTATGTGCAGGACTTGCCGAATTTTTCGGCATCGACCCTACCGCCATGAGAGTGGCCTACACGCTGCTCACCGTCTTCACCTGCTTCAGCGGAGTATTGGCCTATATCATCATGTGGATTATCATTCCACCCAAAGCCAATTAGCAACATGATAAGAATAGGAATACTGGGAGGAGCCGGCTATACCGCCGGCGAACTCATCCGTCTGCTCATCAACCACCCCGACGCCAAGCTGGTCTTTGTCAACAGCAGCAGCAATGCCGGCAATCTGCTCACCGATGTCCATGAGGGACTCTACGGCGAGACCTCCATGCGCTTCACCGACGCGATGCCCTTCGACGAGGTCGACGTGGTGTTCTTCTGCTTCGGCCACGGCAAGAGCCAAGCCTTCCTGCAGGAGCATACCATCCCCGACCACGTGAGCATCATCGACCTGGCGCAAGACTTCCGTATCGCCGCGCCCGACCACGACTATGTCTATGGTCTGCCTGAGCTCAACCGCGAAGCCATCACCACCGCGCGCCATATCGCCAACCCCGGCTGCTTTGCCACGTGCATCCAGCTGGGTCTGCTGCCTGCCGCCAAGATGGGCCTCATCACCAGCGACGTGAGCGTCAATGCCATCACCGGCTCTACCGGTGCCGGCCAGAAGCCCACAGCCACCACCCACTTCTCCTGGCGCAACAACAACCTGAGTATATACAAGGCGTTCAGCCACCAGCATATCGCCGAGATACGCCAGAGCCTCGCCCAGGCACAGGGCCATCTCGAGGCTGCCATCGACTTCATCCCCTACCGCGGCGACTTCGCCCGTGGCATCTTTGCCACCGAGGTGGTGCACACCGATGCCGACATCGAGACCATCGAGGCTGCCTACCGCGACTTCTACCGAGATGCCGCCTTCACCCACTATGTAGACAAGGCGATAGACCTAAAACAGGTGGTCAATACCAACAAGGCGCTCGTACACTGCGACAAGTATGGCGACAAGCTGCTCATCACCTGCTGCATCGACAATCTGCTCAAGGGTGCCGTGGGGCAGGCGGTGCAGAACATGAACCTCATGTTCGGGCTCGACGAGCGCGCCGGACTGCGGCTGAAGCCCTCTGCATTCTGATTACATCTTATTATATATATAGCGACTATGAATCTGTTTGATGTATATTCCCTCTCGGACGTGAACATCGTCAAAGGCCGTGGCTGTCATGTCTGGGACGACAAGGGACAGCAATATCTCGACCTCTATGGTGGCCATGCCGTCATCAGCATCGGCCACTGCCACCCACACTACGTGGAGATGATGACAGCCCAGCTCAACAGGCTGGGGTTCTACAGCAACTCGGTCATCAACCGACTGCAGGAGCAACTCGCCGAGCGTCTCGGCAAAGCCTGCGGGTATGAAGACTACAGCCTCTTCCTTGTCAACTCGGGCGCCGAAGCCAATGAGAACGCGCTCAAGCTGGCATCGTTCAAGACCGGACGCACCCGCGTGCTCGCTGCCGGCAAGGCCTTCCACGGCCGCACCTCGCTCGCCGTCGAGGTGACCGACATCGCCAAATACAATGCCCCCATCAATGCCAACGGACATACCACCTTCCTGCCCCTCAACGACCTGGAGGCATGGGAAACCGAACTCGCCAAGGGCGACGTGGCAGCCTGCATCATCGAGTGCATCCAGGGTGTGGGCGGACTGAATATGGCTACAGCCGAGTTTGCCCAGGGTCTGCTTGCCATCGCCACGGCACCATCCTCATCTGCGACGAGATACAGTGTGGCTACGGCCGCAGCGGTAAGTTCTTTGCCCACCAGTGGCTCGGCATACGCCCCGACCTCATCACCGTGGCCAAGGGCATAGGCAACGGCTTCCCCATGTCGGGCGTGCTCATCGCGCCGAGCTTCGAGGCGGTGAAGGGCCAGCTCGGCACCACCTTCGGAGGCAACCACCTGGCATGTACCGCCGCCCTGGCAGTGCTCGACGTCTTCGAGCAGGAGCATCTGGTGGACAATGCCCATGAGGTGGGCGAATATCTGCTCGCCAGACTGCGCGAGCTGCAGCAGGAGTCGCAGCATATCGTCGAGGTGCGTGGCCGCGGACTCATGGCAGGTGCCGTGCTCGACATCCCCCATAGCGAGGTGCGCTCGCGACTCGTGCACGAAGAGCATTGCTTTACCGGTTGCGCCGGCACCAATATCCTGCGCATCCTCCCTCCGCTATGCCTCACCCGTGCCGAAGTCGACGACTTCATCGGTCGCCTCGGACGCACACTTGCCAAGTTATAACGATAGCCATCATCAGGGCTGGCGCCATGGGCGGCAGTCTGGCTGAGGGTCTGCTCAGCCTAAAAGCCCCTTCTCCCAGCCCAGGGTTGAGGGCGAAGACCGCTACCCTGGGTGCAAGTAGGACCATTATAGCAACGCTGTAAGTGTTGCGATTAGCCGCAGGCGTTACCCGCACCAGGATAATAGGCGGAACTATATAGGACGATATTATCAGATTGAGTATAACGCCTTCGGCTAAACGCAACTCCTACAGAGTTGCCAGGGGAAGCCCCATCCCAACCTTCCCCAAGGGGAAGGAGTTCCACCAAAGGTCCATCCAAACCACTACAAGCCCCATCCCAACCTTTCCCAAGGGGAAAAAACGTCATCAAACCGCCTCAAACACAGCAGGAAGGAACTCACGCCCCTTGGGGAGGGCTGGGGAGGGGCCCCAGGAGGCATGGCGGGGTGTGTGGACGGGATTATCATTTTGCCATTTTTCGCTACGGAAAGTACAAAAAACATAGTTTTTGTGTCGGATTTCATCATTTTTTTTATAATTGTGCGCTCGGAAAGAGAGATTCGGCTTCGCCCTGTGGTTATTTCTCCCGGCTCGGGGCGCAGTTTTATTCATACGGGAGCTATATAAATAAACCTACAAAATGAAGAAAATCTACATCATCCTATCACTGTTGACCACAACAGTGGCATCGGCGTATGCTGCCGTAAACCCACCCACCATCGGTTTCCCCGACAACTATCTGGGCACCCAGTTCAAAGCTACGTGGGAAGACGCCGGCGCCGACTCCTATCTGTTCAGCCTCTACACTCTGGGCGACAACATGATGAAATTCGACGAGACCTTTGCCAACGTGAACCACAGTGGCGGCAAAATCAACACAGCCAACCCCAATATTCCTGTTGGTTTCAGCGTTGACATCTCCAAGAACGGCACCACCGACGTGGTCTACTACAACGACCGCGACCACATCGTGCTGGACGCCAACGACGACAAGGTGTCTACTTCCCTCATGGTGGGCGGCAACCTCTCCAGATGTATCTTCAACGCCAACCTTATCAATGCGCAGGGCATCACCAAGGAAAACTCGAGCCGTTTCAAGGTGACTCTCTACGACAAGGCCGGCGACATGATCAGTTCGGGTCAGGTAGAGGCTTACTATTTCTACCTCAAAGAAGATTTCGACCTGGAGGATGCTTTCGGCGGAATCCGCTCCAACATCGGCAAGGTGGTCTTTGAGATTGTCAAGGACGACAGCCACAACGTGGGCGACATCGCCATCAACTCCATACAGTATGAATACAAGGCCCCCGTATACGTGATGCGCGACAAGGAGGTCGAGGGTACATGGATCGTTCCCACCGACCTGGATGCCGAGAAGGTCTATTACTACTATGTAAAGGCAAAGAATGGCAGCGAGGTTTCTGACATGTCGGCCATCATGTATGTCGATGGTTTCCTGAGTGTCAACACCCTGCCCGCCAGCAACATCAAGAGTACCTCGTACACCGCCAACTGGGAGTATCTGCCCAAGGCGCTGGGCTACTATGTGCAGCCATACCGCTTCGACGTGGTCGAGGACACCAAGATAGACAAGCGCCTTGACGACCAGTTCTCCAAGGCTACCGAGGGCACCACGATGCTTCCCATCAGCATCAACTCGGAAGACCTGGACAAGTATACAGACTGCACAGGTTGGAGCGGACGCAATGTGCTGATGGCCAAAGGCATGATAGGTGCCGATGCAGGCCGCTTCCCCATGAACATGTCTTATCTGCACTCGCCCATTATGAACCTGTCGGCCAACGGCGGCAAGTACAAAATACACCTCAAGGCCCATGGTACTGCCGGCGACGCCCTCAACGTATACCACGTGGGATATATGGTAGACGGCAAACTGAACATGCACACGGCAACCTTCGACAAAAATGGCAATATCGATGAAGAGTGGGAGATGAACGACGGCGACTCTGAGACCATGCTCTCATTTGAGGATAAAAGACTCAAGAAGTTCTTCATCGATGAGATTACTGTAAGCCAGGGTCTCTACAAGGGCGACATCATCACCGTGAAGTATGACCTGGTGAAACTCACCGACGGCAAGACCACCTCTTACGACTTCTCTGGTCTCGAGGAGAACAAGAAGTATGGTTACCAGGTGACAGGATGGCGTCACAACGACGTGGGTGGCGAGGTAATCTCAGGCACATCACCCATTGTATATGCCGACCTGAGCATCGCTGCAGGCATCGATGACAACGTGGTAGCCAACGGCGACCCCAAGGTAAGCGTAAGCGACAACACCGTGACCGTGACGCTGGCGCAGGCTGCTCCCATCTATGTCTTCACCCTCGACGGATGCAACAAGCAGACTCTGAGCGGCAAGGCTGGCGCCAACACGCTGACCCTCGCTGCCGGACAGGTATACATCGTCAAGGCCGGTGGCCGCGCCTACAAGGTTATGGCACGCTAACCGCACAGACGACCCATAAACAATTTCCACGGCGGAGCAGGACATCACCGGATGTCTGGCTCCGCCGTTGGCGTTGGATGGGGTGCGGCAAAAAATATGGTAAAGGTGGTAAAACTGTAACCCTAAAGAGTCTGGCCACGCTCCAGGCTATCGAGACTATAGCTGCAAAGAGAGGGATGCCGCCAAGCGCGGGTCCCTCTCTCTGGTTTAGGGCAATGGCAACGTGAAGTCCCGCCGTAGCGGTGATATGGCAAGCCGTGGTGGTGATGGTAGGCAAAAAAATGGGGAAAATGGCGGTGCATGTCAGGTTTTTTGCGTATTTTTGTGACATCAACAGCATCCCGCACACAATCGATGCCGGCATCGGCTATTTGTCCGGCGCTGAAAAATCAAATAAAGTAAGAAAGAGATGAAGACATTTTTCAATGTAGAAGACCTGGGCGACCTCCGTCAGGCGCTCGCCGAGGCACAGGAGGTAAAGCGCGACCGCTTTGCCTTTCAGGAGTTGGGCAAGAACAAGACTCTGCTGATGATATTCTTCAACAACAGTCTGCGCACACGCCTCTCTACCCAGAAGGCTGCCATGAACCTGGGAATGAACGTGATAGTACTCGACGTCAATGCCGGCGCATGGAAGCTGGAGACCGAGCGTGGCGTAATCATGGACGGCGACAAGAGCGAGCATCTGCTCGAAGCCATCCCCGTGATGGCAAGCTACTGTGACATCATCGCCGTGCGCTCGTTTGCCGGGCTCAAAGACCGTGACTTCGACTATGCCGAGACCATCGTCAACCAGTTTGTGCGCTACAGCGGCCGCCCCGTTGTGGCTATGGAGACTGCCACGGTGCATCCGCTTCAGGCCTTTGCCGACCTCATCACCATCGACGAGCACCGCAAGACGGAGCGACCCAAGGTGGTGCTCACCTGGGCTCCCCACTGCCGTGCGCTGCCACAGGCTGTGCCCAACAGCTTTGCCCAATGGATGAACGCTGCCGACGTAGACCTGGTGGTGACTCATCCCGAAGGCTACGAACTGGACGAGAAGTTTGTGGGCAATGCCCATGTGGAGTATGACCAGCGCCGCGCGCTCGAAGGTGCCGACTTCGTGTATGCCAAGAACTGGAGCTGCCCCGGCGTAAGCTGCAAAGAGGACTATGGCAAGATACTCTGCAAGGATATGTCGTGGACCATCGACTCGGAGCACATGAGCTGGACTCATGACGGATACTTCATGCACTGTCTGCCCGTAAGACGTGGTCTCATCGTCACCGACGATGTGATAGAGAGCGACCACTCGCTCGTCATCCCCGAAGCCGCCAACCGCGAGATAAGCGCCGAGGTGGTGCTCAAGCGCGTGCTGGAAACCCTATAATACATAAGATTATGAGAAGACTGTTTATAACTATCATTGCTATAGCAGCCCTGACAGCAGCTTCGGCCCAAGGCATCATAAGACCAAAGACTTCGGGCGCAGCTGTCAAGAAGAAACCTGCCACGACCGTCAGGCACAAAAAGCCGCAGCGCACGCCAAGCCCCAAAGAGAGATTTGACATGGACGCCCACCGCAAGCGTCTGGTCAACAAGCTGCTGGGGGATATGGTGTATGTCAAGGGCGGCACCTTCACCGCCGGATGTGACACGGTAAGATTCAACAAAGAACGCGCGAGAGAGATAACGCTCGATGGCTATTATATCTGTAAATACGAATTGAGCATGGCTCTATGGGACGCCTTCATGAAAGACAACTGGTGGGATGGAGACTATGAGTATTACACCAAGAACCCTATGGGGAAGGATTATGCCAAATGCAACATATCGTGCAAAGAAATCCAGACATTTCTGGAACGCCTGAATGCCTACTGCGGTCAGGAGTTTCGTCTGCCCACCGAGGCTGAATGGGAATATGCTGCCATAGAGGGTAAGCCTCAGGCTCGCTACCGATTCAGCGGCAGCAACAATGCCAATGAGGTGGCGGTGTATAAAGATAACTTGGAAGGGGAAGAAAAAAAGTCATATCACATGGGATGCAAGAAACCCAACGGTCTGGGACTCTACGACATGTCTGGCGGAATCGCAGAGATGTGCTATGACCCCTATAACACCTATTCGCCCGACCGACCGGTCACCCCCAACGGTAAGAAAGACTACAAATGTCCGCCAGGAGAACACACTCATGTGACCAAAGGCGGTCACTATCAATCGCTCGAGCATGAACTCTATCCGTGGGCAAGAGGCTTGTGGATTAGCGACGGTTATGGCGCATGGTATGTAACCATTCGCCTGGTGGCTACGGAGATTAGAAAATAGTATTAATACAGATAAATATCCTGCTGCGAGTAACGATATTCCCAAGGAGAAATGGAGAAAACATAATACACAAGAAGCCCCATCCCAGCCTTCCCCAAGGGAGGGCACTGAAAAAGTCCCCTTTTTTTATGACCAAAACGGAAAATGCTTACG
>ENA-ORRQ01001081-ORRQ01001081.1-human-gut-metagenome-genome-assembly--contig:-NODE-1081-length-22466-cov-3.265450_pt1 | contig 22466 bp, 16 predicted proteins | sample MGYA00242177_ERZ509138 | MGnify/ENA primary metagenome ERZ509138 (study PRJEB26280, sample SAMEA2338628) | human gut metagenome | biome: human gut; feature: human-associated habitat; material: faeces... | reverse complement strand
CCTGCCTGCTGCGTTCCGACATCGCGGCCCGCGGTCTGGACCTCATCGTGGTGCGCGAGCTGACCGGTGACATCTACTTCGGCGAGCCCCGCGCCATCGAAGAACGTAACGGCCTGCGCGTGGGCTACAACACCATGATCTACGACGAGAACGAGATCCGCCGCATCGCCAAGGTGGCCTTCGAGACCGCCCGCCAGCGTCGCAAGAAGGTCTGCTCCGTGGAAAAGAGCAACGTGCTGGAGACCTCCCGCCTCTGGAAGGCCGTGGTGCAGGAAGTGCACGCCGACTACCCCGACGTGGAACTGAGCCACATGTACGTGGACAACGCCGCCATGCAGCTGGTGCGCGATCCTTCGCAGTTCGACGTCATCCTCACCGGCAACATCTTTGGTGACATCCTCTCCGACGAGGCCTCCGTCATCACCGGTTCGCTGGGCATGCTGCCTTCCGCCTCCATGGGCGCCCAGGCTCCGGCCCTGTTCGAGCCCATCCACGGTTCCGCGCCCGACATCGCCGGTCAGGACAAGGCCAATCCTCTGGCCACCATCCTGTCCGCCGGCATGATGCTGCGTCTGGCCTTCGGTCTGTCCGAAGAAGCCGACGCCGTGGAGAATGCCGTGCGCCAGACCCTGCGTGACGGTTTCCGTACCGGCGACATCATGGAAGACGGCTGCACCCTGGTGGGCTGCGCCGAGATGGGCCGTCTGGTGGCCGAACGCCTGTAGTCTCTGGTTCTGTTTTTCCGGAATAGAGCGGAGCTGCCCTGCGGGGCGGCTCCGCTTTTTGTTTTTGAGGGAAGGGGGAAAGCGTTGCTGCGGCGGTGCTCAAAAGGGAAGGCCAGGCCTCTGGTCACGACAGCGACCGATGGCGGGAAGGGAGGGGGACGGGAGAGGGGCGATGGCAGGAAACAGGCCTCTGCCACGGCAGGAAGGGAAGCGGCACGAGAAGGGGCCCAGGAGCAGCTAGGCGTCGTGCGTCCGTGAGCCAGGCGCATACGGCACGCCATGCCCCGGGATGGGGATTGCGGGGAAAGATCGGGGCGTGCAGGCCGACGGGAAGAGTCGTCGGAGACGGTCAGCAGGAGACGGGCTTGCGTGCCATGAGGACCGCCACTGCCCCTGAAAAAAACGTTTGGGCAGGGAGAAGGGGAGTTTGAGGGGGAGAGGTGTCCAAAGAGATGGCCTTCTCCCCCTCGTATCTACTCCCCATGCTTTCTTTTCTGCAGCCAGGCCTGGATCTGCGGCCCGGTCATGACCAGGACCACGGCAGCGCAGATGACGGCCACGCCGCTGAAGACGGCGAATGTGGCGGGCTCGTCGAAGACGAGGATGCCCACGGTGACGGCGGTGAGCGGTTCGCCCACGCCCAGGATGGAGGCCAGGGTGGAACCGATGCGCTGGATGGCCAGGATCAGGGTCAGGTTGGAGATGACCGCGGTGATGATGGCCAGCAGCAGGCTCAGGGCCAGCTGTTCCCAGGTACCGATGATCTCGAAGGTCCCGGAGATCAGGGCATTGATAAGGGAAACGCCGGTACCGAAGAACAGCACCCAGAAGGTGATGCTCAGGCCCGAGATGCTGTGGATGCGGGCCACATGCAGGCCCGAGATGTAGAGAGCATTGCACAGGGCCGACGCCAGCAGCAGGCCTACGCCCAGCGGGTCAAGGCTGCCGCCGTCATCACCGCCGCCGCTGCCCAGCAGGGCCACGCCAAGGATGGCCAGCAGCACGGAACTGGCCGTGATGATGGAAAATTTTTCATGGAAGAAGATGGTCATGATGAGCATGACCATCAGCGGATACAGGAATTGCAGGGTGGCCGTGACGCCGCCCGACAGGTAGAGCAGGCCCCAGATCATGAGCAGGGCGGCCAGGGCGTAGAGCACGCTGAACAGGGCCAGCAGACCGAGGTCGCGCGCGGGCGCGGCAAGGCGCTCCTGGCGCAGGATGAGAATGAGCCCCAGGCTTATGGAGGCGAAGAGGAAGCGGTAAAAAAGGACACAGTCCGCGGACAGGCCGCTATGCAGGAGGGGCAGGCTGAACAGCGGGATGAGACCGAAAGCGGCGGAGGAAATAAGGGCAAGCACAAAACCCATGACAGCTCTCCATGACGAGGGATTTGCGGTTTTCCAAATGACTCACGATTTTCGACATTGCCCCAAAGAAAACGGGAATACAAGGGGTTGGGGCTGATCGAAGGCCAAAAAAAAAGGGCGCTCGGGGCGCCCGGAAAAAAGGGAGCGGCAGAGCGCTAGTTGCCGGCATCGTCCAGCACGACCTCGGCCTCGGGGTGGCCCTGGCGCAGCGCTTCATGCATGGCGGCCGCGTCGGCAAAGGCGAAGAAGGGGCCCACCTGGTCATCCTTGTAACGCACGAAATAGGCCTGTCCGTTCTGCAGGGGGGTGCCGCTGGGGTCGCTGACCACTTCCAGATCGACCTTGCCCACGCCGCGGTCGTTCATGTTGATCTGCTGGGCGGCAGCATAGGAAAGGTCGATGATGCGGCCACGCACGTAGGGGCCGCGGTCGGTCACGCAGACCATGACGCTCTTGCCGTTGCTCTTGTCGGTGACGCGCACCACGGTGCCGATGGGCAGGGTGCGGTGGGCAGCCGTGAAGGTGTACATGTCATAGCCTTCACCGCTGGCGGTCTTCTTGTTGTGAAAGTCGGCCCCGTACCAGGAGGCCATGCCGGTCATGAAGGCATCGGCGTTGCTCTGGGCACGTTTGAGCCAGACATCACGGCTGGAGGAAGCAGTCTTTGCATCGCCGGCATAGGCGGCGGACATGGGGGAGGCCAGCAGCAGACAGGCCAGCAGCAGCGCCAGCATCCCCATGGAAGAATGTGAGGTCATAGAAACTCCTTGGTTGAAGCAGGTACGCGGCGTGGTTGCCCACGCGGCGCAGGTCGTCGGACGACCCACCCCGTCAAGGCTGCACAACGGGGCTCGCCTGAAACGCCAAACAAAAAGATTGAGGCATGATGCCTGAAAAAAAGCTCTGTGTCAAACCAGGCAAATTTTGCAAGAGAAAGTCTGGAAAATTTCCTGTCCAAGATGAGTAATTAACAGTTGATATGCAGTTAGCCGATAACTTTATATCGACTGTTATTTTTTGATATATAAAGTTAGTTTTTGCAGATATAAAGTTGATATAGAGTTAAAAGTTTCTGCAATTCTTCTGTATATTGTGAAAGGGGGCAAGAGGCCCCTGCACGGGCTGTCAGGGGGGCCTGAATTGCATATTCCGCTTTTGGGAACACGCATGCGAGAGGTGGGAGGAGAGGACAGAAGGACTGTCCGGGCCGGAGCGGATCCGGTCTTCGGGAGGGGCTTTTCGGGGCCTTCGATATCATGGCCACCACAGAGCGGCGTCAGGGCACCTGCCGTGGAAGGCTGGTTGCCGACGGGTCACCGACAGGACCGCAGCAGCGGTGCAGGCAACAAAAAAGGGCGCCCCTTGCGGGGCGCCCCTGATGTTCGCGGCAGGGCCGGGACTTACCAGTCCAGGGTGCGCTTGAAGGCGGTGGTCAGGTCGTCCACGCTTTCCTGCAGGACGGTGACGCCGCCACGGGTCATGGTCAGGGTGTTGTCGTCGGTGACGGTACCGATGCGGCGGCAGATCTGCCAGCTGCCCAGCATGTCGAGGATCATGGCCCGGTCGGGGCGCACGCTGACGATGAGGCGGCTGGCCGATTCGCTGTACAGCAGTTCGGTCAGGGTCATGTCTTCCATGGCGGGCACGGCGTCCAGGTCGATGTTGGCGCCCAGGCGGCCGCCGATGCACATTTCGGCCAGGGCCACGGCCAGACCGCCGTCGGAGCAGTCATGGCAGGCGGACAGGGCGCGCTGGCCCATGAGGCCGTGTACGGCGCGGTAGCGCGGCATGGCGGTGGAGGCGTCCACATTGGGCACGCGGCCGCCGGTGAGGCCCAGTTCGGAGCAGGCTTCGCTGCCGGCCATTTCACGCCAGGTACCGCCCAGCATGTAGATGTGGTGACCGGCGGCCTTGAAGTCCGAGGTCTGGGTGGCGATGACGTTGTTGATGACGCCCATCACCGAGAACAGCACCGTGGGCGGGATGGAGATCTTTTCGCCGCCGCCGGTGTAGTCGTTCTTCATGGAGTCCTTGCCGGAGATGCAGGGCACGCCGAAAGCCAGGGAGAACTGCTGCAGGGCCTTGCAGGCGCGCACCAGCTGGGCCAGCTTGTAGCGGCCGTCGGGGGTCTTCTCGCTCTGGACGGGGTCGCACCAGCAGAAGTTGTCCACACCGGCCAGGGCATCGGGGTTGCCGCCCACGGCCACGGCGTTACGGATGGCTTCGTCCATGGCGTTGGCCATCATCCAGTAGGTGTCGTAGTCGCTGAACTTGGGGCAGATACCGTGGGAGATGACCAGACCGGCATCGGATTCCAGCAGCGGACGGATGACGCCGGCGTCGGAAGGACCATCGTTCTTGACGCCGCACAGGGGCTTGATGGCGCTGCCGCCGCGCACTTCGTGGTCGTACTGGCGGATGATGTATTCCTTGGAGCAGATGTTCAGGCGGTTCAGCATGCGGCGCAGGAAGGCGCCCTGTTCGCTGTCGGGCATGTCCACGCGGATGTCTTCCACCTTGGGGGCTTCCCACACGGCTTCCAGTTCCAGCTGGGGCACGCCGTCATGCATGAATTCCATGGGCAGGGAGGCCACGGGACGGTCGTTGTAGCGCACGTCGAAGAAGCCGCTGTCGGTGTAGTGGCCCAGGGCGGTGGCTTCCACGTCCATGCGGGCGGCCAGTTCCATGAACTCGTCCAGCTTGGCGGGCGGCACGGCCAGGGTCATGCGTTCCTGGGCCTCGGAGAGCAGAATCTCCCAGGGGCGCAGGCCGTCGTACTTGAGGGGGGCCTTGGCGATGTCCAGCACGCAGCCGCCGGTGTCTTCGGCCATTTCGCCCACGGAGGAGGAAAGACCGCCGGCGCCGTTGTCGGTGATGGCGTTGTACAGGCCCAGGTCACGGGCGCGCATGATGAAGTCGTACATCTTGCGCTGGGTGATGGGGTCGCCGATCTGCACGGCCGTGGCCGGGGAACCTTCGTGCAGTTCCTCGGAGGAGAAGGTGGCGCCGTGGATGCCGTCCTTGCCGATGCGGCCGCCGGTCATGACGATGATGTCGCCCACTTCGGCCTTCTTTTCCCAGCCCTTGCGGCCGTTGACGTCGGTGGGGATCACACCCACGGTGCCGCAGTAGCCCAGGGGCTTGCCCAGGTAGCGTTCATCGAAGACCAGGGAGCCGTTGACGGTGGGGATGCCGGACTTGTTGCCGCCGTGTTCCACGCCTTCGCGCACGCCTTCCAGCACGCGGCGGGGATGCAGCAGGCGCGGGGGCAGTTCCTTGTCATAGAAGGGGGAGGCGAAGCAGAACACGTCGGTGTTGCAGACCAGTTCCGCGCCCATGCCGGTGCCCATGGGGTCACGGTTGACGCCCACGATACCGGTGAGGGCGCCGCCGTAGGGGTCCAGGGCGGAGGGGCTGTTGTGGGTCTCCACCTTGATGCAGGCGTCGTAGCCGTTGATGAAGGCGATGACGCCGGCGTTGTCCTTGAACACGGACTTGCAGTAGTCGTCGTCGCCCAGGCGCTTGCGGATGGCGGCCGTGGCGTCACGGATGCAGGTCTTGTACAGGTTGTTGACCTCTTCGCGCTGGCCGGTCTCCTTGTTCTCGTAATGGATGCGGGAGGCGAAGATCTTGTGCTTGCAGTGTTCGGACCAGGTCTGGGCCAGCACTTCCATTTCCACGTCGGTGGGGTCGGCGGGCAGACCGGCGGCCTTGCGGCGGGCCTGTTCGTCAGGGGTGGCGAACTGGTCGCGGATGCAGTGCAGCTCGCGCAGGGTCAGGGCCCAGGTGTTGTCGCGGCTGGCTTTCTGCAGGGCCTCGTCGTCCATGCTGGACAGGGGCACCACGTCCACGGTGTCGTTGGCTTCGCCGGTGACCTTGGCGGCCTGGGCTTCGAAGCCGGGCTGGGCCTGCCATTCTTCGGCGCTCTTGACGCGGAAGCGCTGGATCAGGGTGTTGCAGAGCAGGTCGCGGGCCAGGGCCTCCACCTCTTCACGGCCGAGCATGCGGTCGGGCGTGCAGGTGATGCGGTACTGCACCGAGGTGTAGACGCGCAGGCTGTCACGGGCGATGCCCAGCACCATGGCGGCGGTGTCACGGGCGGTGCGGCCTTCGTTGTCGGTGACGCCGGGGCGGTAGCCCACTTCCACGATCCAGTGGGGGGCGGGTTCCACGAAGGGCAGCGGCTCCAGCGAGGCCTGCTGCAGGATGGGGTCGTGCCAGATGCCTTCGTCCACCAGACGGTTCACCTGGGCGGCATCCAGACCGTCCACGGTGTAGACTTTGATCTGACGGATGGCGGCAACGGGGATCTGCAGCGCCTTGAGCAGATGCAGCGCCGTCTTGCGGCCCTGGGTATCGGTAATGTTGGCATGAAGCCCGGTTTCCACACGATAGAGCATACGGTCCTCGCTTTGGCGGCGGGAATCCCGCCGGTTCTCCGTAATAAGGCGATTATTTTTTGCGGTCGCGAACGTAGTCGGCCATTTGTTGCAGGATGTCCTGTTCCGGTCCCGAGGGCAGGGTGGCCAGGGCCGCGCGGGCCTTGTCCAGATAGCCTTCGGCAGCCATGCGCGTGGCCTGGTCGAAGCCGGCCGCACGGATGCTGTCAGCGATGCGCTCGGCGTCGCTGTCGGTGAAGGAAGCGTCATTGAAGGCCTGGTCGAAGGCCGCGCGGGCGGCATCGTCCAGGCTGTCGCGGTACATGCGCAGGGGCGGGGTCAGTTTGCCCTCGCGCACGTCGCCGCCCGAAGGTTTGCCCGTGACGCTCTGGGGGGCGAAGTCCAGGGCGTCGTCCACGATCTGGAAGGCCATGCCGATGTTCTCGCCATACGCGGCGGCGGCTTCCACCAGGGCATCGTCGGCACCGGCGCGCAGGGCGCCCAGCTGGCACGAGGCCCGGATCAGCCAGGCCGTCTTGCCGCGGATGATCTCCTCGTATTCCTCGGCGGTGGTCTCCACCTGATGCTGGGCCGCGATCTCCAGGATCTCGCCGGCGGCGGTGCGGCTGGTGGCCTCGGAGAAGCAGAGGCACAGGCGCGGGTCGCCGCACTGGGCCACCAGGGCATTGGCATGGGCCAGCATGGCATCGCCGGCCAGGATGGTGCTGGTGGCGTTGAAAATGGTGTGCGCGGCGGGTTTGCCGCGACGGGTATCGGCATTGTCCAGCACGTCGTCATGCAGCAGCGTGGCGGCATGGAGCATCTCCATGGTGACGGCCAGATCGTAGATGTCTTTTTTGTCATAGCCCAGCAGGCGGGCCATGAGGATGGTCAGCAGGGGGCGCAGGCGTTTGCCGCCCGCTTCGAAAATGTGGCGGGCGATGGGGCGCACGGGATGGGGCAGGCCCTCGGCGGCCCGGGAAAGAGCCTTGTTGATGGGGGGCAGTTCCAGTGCCAGACGGGCTTTCAGAAGCAGCATAGCGACATCTCGGTTTATGGTGCGGGGCGCCAGATATCCGCCAGACGGCGCATGGCTCCCGGAAAATCCGTTTCATGCGGTGCGCGCGGCCCCACCCGGTTGGAAACGCTGCGTACCTCCACACAGGCGATGCCCTGGCGGGCGCAGGCCAGCGCCACGGCAAAACCTTCCATATTTTCCAGCAGGGCCCCGGGATGGGTCTGCCGGAGCTGTCCCACACGCTGCCGGGAAGCGCTGACGCCCGCCACGCTCAGGGACGTGGCCGCGGGCAGGGAGCACAGCCCGTGCAGGCAGGCGGGCAGCTGCGCGGGAGCGGCCAGGGGCAGACGGTCGAAGACCGGCCCGTGCGGCCCTTCCCACTGGGGAAAACCGAACGACGGGCCGTCCACAGCCGTCCCGTCGTGCAGGCCGTATTCCGGCCAGATCTCTTCCTCCACCCGCCAGAGCGAACGGAGGGGCGCCCGTTGCAGGTCCATGCTGCCGGCCACGCCCACGTTGAGCACCAGCGAGACCGCATGTCCGGCCTGTCGGGCCCCGGCCAGTGCCAGCCCCATGCCGAGGGCGGCGTTGACGGGCCCCACGCCGGTGATGCAGGCCAGGGCCGGCAGGCCCAGGTGCAGGGGCAGCAATTCCTGCTCCGGCAGGCCGGTCTGCGCCGCCGGGCCGCATGCCGCTCCCGGAGCGGGCCCCAGGGCCTGTTCCGGCAGGGCGGACAGCAGTTCGCGGGCGGTGGCGGCACAGACCAGCAGCACGGCGCTTACAGTCTCCAGTAGTCGATGCCCGCGGCGCGCATGGTCTGCGGGTCGAAGAAGCCCTTCACGTCCATGAGCACGGCCTTGTTGCCGTCCTTGCAGCGGGCCTTGATGTCTTCGGGCGTCAGGGCGGCGTAGGCCTTGTGGCTCACGGCCAGCAGCACGGCATCCAGGTCGCGCAGCTGGTCCAGATCCACCAGATCCTGCCCGTATTCGCGCATGGCTTCGGCCGGGTCGGCCTCGGCGTCATGCACCAGCGGGACCACATTATATTCCTTGAGTTCGCGGATCACGTCCACCACGCGGGTGTTGCGCAGGTCGGGCACGTTCTCCTTGAAGGTGAAGCCCAGGATGCCCACGCGCGCGCCGCTGACCACGTTGCCGTTCTTGATCAGGCGCTTGACCAGGCATTCGGCCACATATTTGCCCATGTTGTCGTTGGTGCGGCGACCGGCCAGGATGACTTCGGGGTGGAAGCCCATCTCCTCGGCCTTGAAGGTCAGGTAGTAGGGGTCCACGCCGATGCAGTGGCCGCCCACCAGACCGGGACGGAAGGGCAGGAAATTCCATTTGGTACCGGCGGCTTCCAGCACTTCGAGGGTGTCGATGCCCAAGCGCTCGAAGATGATGGCCAGCTCGTTCATGAGCGCGATGTTCAGGTCGCGCTGGGTGTTCTCGATGACCTTGGCGGCCTCGGCCACCTTGATGCTGGAGGCGCGGTGGATGCCCGCCTTGACCACGGAGCCGTAGACCTGGGCCAGCAGGTCGGCCGTGGCCTGGTCGGAACCGGAGACGATCTTTTTGATGGTCTCCAGGGTGTGGACCTTGTCACCGGGATTGATGCGCTCCGGCGAGTAGCCCACGGTGAAATCCGTGCCGTAGGTCAGGCCGGATTCCTGCTCCAGGATGGGCACGCAGATCTCTTCGGTGAGGCCGGGGTAGACCGTGGATTCATAGACCACCACGCAGCCCTTGGGCATGTGGCGGCCCACGGTGTGGCTGGCGCCCACCACGGGGGTGAGGTCGGGGGAGCGGTGTTCGTCGATGGGGGTGGGCACGGCCACGATGATCACGGCGGCCCGGGCCAGGTCGGCAGGGTCGCAGGTGTACTCGATCGTGGCGGCGGCCAGGGCTTCGTCGGTCACTTCGTTGGTGCGGTCATGGCCTTTGCGCAGCTCTTCGATGCGTCCGGCGTTGATGTCGAAACCGAGCACGTTCATGTGGCGGGAAAAAGCCACGGCCAGGGGCAGGCCCACATAGCCCAGGCCCACCACGGCCAGGGTCTGTTCACGATTCTGCAGGGCAGCGAAATCCACCATCGTTTTATCCTTTACAAAAATGCCTGTTTCCGCCATGTGAAAGACATGACTTTTGACTGGAAACCATTTCTTGCGGCATTGGGTTTGGCCATCCTTCTGGAAGGCCTGGTCTGGGCTCTGGCTCCCGACGCCATGCGACGGGCAGTGATCCTCATCGCGCAGATGCCCAAAAGCTCCATACGGGTCCTCGGGCTGGCGGCGCTGGCTCTGGGCCTCTTTCTTGTATGGCTGGCCCGCAGCGCCTGAGCTTGAGGCTTTTTTCCGCATGCATGACGGCGTCCCTTGGGGCGCCGTTTTTTTGTGCCGGAGGATGGCGCCGGGTCGTCCCGCCTGCGGCGGGAAAGCCGGCGCTATCGCAGCGCGCTGGCCCGCTAGAGGGCCTTTTCGCCCACATGCAGGCAGACGATGCCCGAGGTGAGCTTGATATGCCAGGCCCGCGCGAAACCGGCATCGGTCATTTCCTTTTCCAGGGCCGGGGCCGTGGGGAAATTGCGGATGGTCTCGGCCAGATACTCATAGGCGCCCGGGTCGCGGGAGACCATCTTGCCGATACGCGGCAGGATCCTGTCCAGATAAAAATTGTACAGACCGCCCCAGATGCGTTCGCTGCCGGAGCCGAACTCCAGGATGCAGGCGCGGCCGCCGGGGGTGAGCACGCGCAGCATCTCGGCAAAGGCCTCGGAGCGCGGCTTGATGTTGCGGATGCCGAAGGCCATGGTCACGCAGTCCACCGAAGCGTCGGGCAGGGGCAGCTTTTTGGCGTCAGCGGCCACGGGCATGATGGCCCGGGCGTTGTCGCCCTTGAGCTTGTGCAGGCCGCGCTGGAGCATGGGCGGGCAAAAGTCCATGGCGGGCACCTGCACATGCGGGTATTTGCGGCGGATGGCCAGCGAGACGTCCAGGGTACCGGCGGCCAGGTCGAGCACGCGGTTGGTGCTGCCCACGCGCACGTTCTTGGCCAGCACATGGCGCCAGTAATAGTCGATGCCCAGGCTCAGCGTATGGTTGAGCAGGTCGTAGAAGCCGGCGATGCGGCCGAACATGCCGGAGACGGCAGCGTCATGCTGGGGGCGGGGATCAGTCACGTCCGGCCTCCCTGGGCGCGTTGCCCTGGCGGATGGCTTCGCAGACCACGCGGTACACGGCGGGAAAGACCTCGGCGAAGTTGCCCGGCGAAACCGTGCGCGTCTCGATGAATTTGGCGGTCAGCTCCTTGGCGACCTGAAGGGCTTCCTTGCTGTCTTTGTCCATACCTGGCCTCGTGGCATACAAAATGAAAAACCCGTCCACTGGGGAATGGCCTTGACCCACAACGGGAAAACGCCGGACGGGTAAAGGAACGGAAACGGCGGCCCCCGCCCCTTTTGTTTTTGATTCGGGCCTGTACAGGACTGCTGCCTGCAAAAGGCCGTCCGTCAGCATATGCGCTAACGGTGCGCTTGGCAAGTCGATGCCCCCGCGGGAGCGGGGGCGGAAAAGGCCGTGCGCGCAGGGAAAAAGGCCGCTCAGGCCTGGTCTCCCATCAGGCGCCGGATCTCTTCATGCAGGATCCGCGCCGCAGCGGCGGCGGCCGCCTTTTCCACGTATTTGTCAAAATCCGTCATCAGGTCGCCAAGCTGGTGTTCCAGGGCTTCCACCCGCTGTGCCAGCATCCGCCGCTCTTCCTCAAGACGGGCCACGCGTTCGCTGTCCGCAGTGGCCGGGGCCTCTCCGGAAGCGGCCGGAGCGTCCTGCAGGGCCTGTACCTGTTCTTCCAGATGGGTGAGGCGTTCCACGGTCTCCATGAGCAGGGTGGCGTCGCTGTGACCGTTCCCGGCCTGGCCTTCCAGGGCGCTCAGGCGACGGTCGAGCTGGCGGCAGCTTTCTTCCAGGCTGCTGATGCGCTCCAGGCTTTCCGGCAGCAGGGGGCTTTCGGTGCCGGTCTGCGCTGCCAGAGCGGCCAGATGCAGGCCCGTATCGCCGATCACGGCCGCGGAGGCATCCAGCTGGGCCTCCCAGTCCCGGGCGGGGGGCACGTCCTCGACTGCGGGCGCGGGGGACGGCACGGGCTCGTGATCCTGGACAGGCAGCAGGAGCAGGTCGTCAGGAGCCGGGGCGGCCGTTGCCGGGGCCTCGTCGGGCAAGGGGAGGGGCTCAGGCGTTTTGGGGCTGTTTTTCGGCAGGTCAGGGCCTTTTTCGATAAGGTCCGTCAGTTCGATGATCTCGTTTTGCTCGGCAGATGCGGCCATGGGCGCCTCTCATGCAGGATGGTTGGTGATCCGGTTCCTCAACGGCTTGCCCTGCATAGCAGCTCATGCTCCAAAAGGCAAACCGCCAAAAAGAAAAGCCGCGGTTTCCCGCGGCTTGCAATGCGAAAATGGATGACGGCCTACGGATGGCACTTGGACTTGGCGCAACCGGTGAGGTCCTTCTTCAGGTCGGGCTTTTCGGCCACGACCTTGACGTGACAGGACAGGCAGCTCTGATGCTTCAGGGGGGCATCGGCCTTTTCCTTGGCGTGCATCACATAGTACAGGCTGTTGGTCCCCTTCTTGTCCTTCAGGTTGTCATGACAGCCGGCGGTGGCGCACTTGGCATAGCTTTCCTTGCCGTCCACAGGGTGGTGGCAGACGACGCATTCCACGGTCTTGTGGGTGGAGTGGTTGAAGGTCACCGGCTTCTTGGGATTGGAACCTTGCAGGACGAGACCGTCAGCCGGGACAGGGGGCTGGGCCGCGATGGCGGGCACGGACAGGGCCAGAGCCAGGACACCGGCAGACAACAGGGCGAACTTCATGACAACCTCCTCACAGGCTAGTCGAACCTTGGGACGCGCGGAACGGCTCCGGGACGTCACAGACAGATAACAAATCAATACGCCGGGTTGCAGAATGTGTCAACGTGGGTGGCGGAAAATCCGCACGGCCTTCGGGCAGGCGGGAACGCCGGAAAAACGTCCGCCTGCCGTGAAGTTGTAGCGCGATTTTATAAAATTTTTCTTGAAAATCGAAAGATTACGCGCTGCCTTCCCGTTCCCCGCCCGCACTGAACAGCGGCGCCGGACGTGGCGCGCCGCGTATGGGCGGCCGGCATGAGCGTTGGATGGTGCGGCGAAATTTTTACGGGATAGCCGTTTTTTGCAAAATGCTCCTTCCCGTTTCGGGGCCCGGCGCGGCCAATAAAAAACGCCGCCCCGGGAAGGCTGGATACAGGGCGGCGTCAAAAGGTGCGGTGGCCGGGACTCTCTTTCCGGCCACCGCCCGGTTTGATGGGTTAAAGCATCAGGGCCTAGAACTCGTAGCGGAAGCTGCCGAACACGCCGTGACCGGTGGTGTGCTGACCGGCCTGCAGCGTGTAGTTCACGCCGATGCTCATGTTGTCGTTGGCCAGTTCCAGACCGACGCCGCCCTGCCAGGTGAGGTAATCCATCATCTGGGTCTCCACTTCATAGGTGCCGGGCAGGCCGGTGAAGTGCACATCGTGCTTGGCCTTGATGTCGCCGGCGGCCGGGATCACGGTGAAGTCCAGGCTGGGCTTGAAGTTCCAGCCGCTGTCCAGGGCGAAGTCCTTGGTAAAGGTCACGCCGATGGGGAAGGTCCAGATGTCCTGGTGGAGGCTGTCGCCTTCCAGCACGTTGCCGCCATTGGCTTCCACGTCATAGCCCCAGGTGTTGAGGCTCATGTAGCGCACGCCGATGTGCGGGATGATGTCCATCGCGCTGGTCTGCAGCAGATACTCGGCCCGCAGACCGGCACTGATGGCGCTGGCCTGCACGTCGGCTTCGAGCTTGTTGCCCATGCCCAGACGGCTGTCGAGATCCTGCTTGAGCTGGTTCCAGGTGCTGGTGTAGGACACGTCGGCCATGACGCCGAAGTTTTCGTAATTCCAGCCGGCGTACGCGCCGAGGCCCCAGAAGTTCATGCGGTTGTCGGTGCTGCTGAGGTCGCCGCCGGAGGATTCGGCGTAACCGCCACCGATGTTGAAGGTGATACCGGCGCGGATGGCGTTCTCGAAGGTGTAGTCGGCACCCAGCGACACGCCGCCCAGATTGCCGTTGAAGCCATAGTCCATGCTGTCGGCATCCATGCCCCAGCCGTGCTGGCTCTGCCACAGGGGCGCGATCCAGAGGGCGAAGCCGGTGGTGTTGCGATCCACGATCTTGCCCTCGGCGTTCATGGCTTGCGCGCCGTCAGCCGGATTGGCGAAGCCCAGACGGTTGACCACGGCATTGGTGCCCGCGTCGGAAGCCATCTTGGTCATCTGGGGCGCGGCACCGGCGAAGGCGATGCGGGCGGCACTTTCGATGCTTTCAGCGGCGGCCTCCTTGTCCATGCCCAGGAAGCGGTTGTCCGTGGCGCGGCTCAGGAAGCGCACGCCCATCTGGTCGGAATCGACGTTGTTGAGGCTGTCCCTGTACAGCTTGTTCACCGCGTTGGTCATGCCTTCGCTCAGGTCGGGGAACACGTTTTTGGCGTCCTTGACCCCGGCCGTGAACGTCATGCCGTCACCAGAAGTGAGCGTGACCATGTCGGAGCTGGTCAGCAGGTTGGAGCCCTTCCAGCCGTCGGCAGTGCTGTCGTCGTATCCCGAGTCATTGAAGGCAGAGGTTCCACTACCGTTGGCAATGACCGTGTACGTCTTGCCATTCTGGGCACCGGAGATGAGCAGCTTGGCGCCGTTTTGGACAGTGAACTCCGTGGAGGGGGCGCTCAAAGTAAGGGCCGCGATGGTTCCGTTGATGTTCGTGCCGTTGACCACCAGCAGGGAGTCCTTGCCGAAGTGGGCCTGCTCTACATCGGTGCCATTGACCTTGCCGTCCGGCGTAACGTTGGCATCCACCACGATCTTGCCACCAGCCCCAAGCGTGATGCCCTGCCCCAGGACCAGCACGGACTGGTTGGCACCCACGGTGAAGTTGGGGCCAACGCTCATGCCGGCCTTTTCCATGGCCTGACGCATATCCGCTTCCGGCATGCCGCCGATGTTGACCGTGGAGCCGGAACTCACCAGCAGCTGCGTGCCGAAGTCGCTGGCCACGCTGTCGATCTTCACATAGGCCGGGTCCACAAACATGGTACCGTCCGTAGCCGTGAACTTACCGATCTGCATGATGCTGTCCAGCACGTTGACCTTGGAGCCCGCCTTCATGGTCAGAGCGTTGATGGCGTACTCGGAGGTCGTACCGGTCGCACCGCCGTTGGCGTTGAGCGTGCCGGTGACATCGGCTTCCGTCAGGGTCAGGCCCTGATCCTGCGTGTTTCCGGTAAGGCCCATGTTCAGGGTGTTATTTGCCTCGACCGTGGCCTTGGTGGCCAGCGCCTTGCCGTCCTTGTCGATGACGCCCGTGTCAGCCTTGCTGTCCCCCACCAGAGTGAGGGTGGAGTTATTGCCACCCGAGGGGGTCACCCGCAGGGTAACTTCCTCCGAGCCCTCGGGAAGACCGTCGACCTTCAGGCCCTTGGCCGTGATGCTATTACCGTTGGTCACAATGGTTGAGACTTTAAGCAGCTGGTCGGCATCCCCGCTATTGACAACGGAGACGTAGTTTTCAGGCGTATGAGGTACTTCTGTACCATCGTTGTCAACATCGGTACTGCTATTCTCGACAACCGTTGCACCGGTAGCGAGCGTAGCCGTGCCATCAAAGGACGTAGCGCCGGTGACGAGAGTTTGCCCGTCCTCCACATTCAGCTGGGCATTGAGGAGGGTCAGCTCCGCGTTTTCGTTAGTCTGCAACAGGGCGTTCTTGACGGACGTGTACTCATCCAGCGTATAGTCACCGTCGAACCAGCGAAGATTCAGATTACCCTTGGTACCGACGATGTTGGTATCAGTAACCTTGTTCGCATTGTTTGCCGCATAGGAACCAGTTGTGGTACCGCTCTTGATGAGCAGCAAACCGGCATCCGCCACAAAGGTACCGCCGTTGATGGTCAGAGTGCCGTTGCCCATGTCCAGCGTGCTGCCGCTGGCCATGTCCAGGGTGCCGCCAGTCACCTCGACTTCGCCATTCTCAGCCAGGATCAGGCCGCTGTTCAGCGTGGTGGTACCGCCTGCCACCGTGATGGCGCCGGCGTTGTAGATGTCGTTGGCCTTGCCGGCAGCGGTGTTGCCGGTGAAGGTGTTGGTACCGTTGAAGGTCAGCGTGCCAGCATTGAAGATGGCGCCGCCGTTGCCCGCGGCCGTGTTGCCGGTGAAGGTGGTCGCGCTGATCGTAATAACGCCGGCATTGGTGATGGCACCGCCACCAACAGCATCATTCGTACTCTTATTGCCAGTGAAGGTGGTGTCAGTGATGTTGGTTATGGTGCCGCCAGCGCCGTTCCACAGCGCACCCCCATTGCCCGCCGTATTTCTTTCAAACGTAGTACCGGAGATGCTGTCGATGGTCCCCTGGTTGCGGAGAGCGCCGCCAGCGCTGAGAGACGCCGTGTTGTTGACAAAAAAGGCATTGGTGATGCCCGTGATGCGCGAGCTGTCATATTGGTTGTTGACGGCGCCGGCAATGGCGGCCGTGTTGCCTTCAAAGCGTGTGCCGTTAATGCTCAACTCCGCATCGTCAGCATTATAAATGGCGCCACCGACATTGCTGACCGTGACAGGGCTGCCGTCGGCGGGTGCAGCGCTGTTATCAGTAAAGCTGCCGCCTTCCACGGTCAGCGTGCCTTTGTTCCAAATGGCGCCGCCGAAATTGGCCTTGTTGTCCTTCAAATCGACATTGTTAAGGGTGAGGTCACCCTTGGCGCCAGTTTTGTCATCGCTATTGAAAATGGCACCGCCCTTGTCGGTGGCGGTATTCCCGGCCATAGCGACATTAGAAATTACAGTTGTACCTTCATTGTACAGTTGGGCACCCTGCTCCGCCCTAAGGCCACCGGTGAGGGTGCCGCCAGTGAGCGTCAACTGGTGCTTTGCACCATCCCCCAACGATTCGGTACCATCAACTGTAACTTCGATTTTTCCGTTGATGGTCGAGTTGTTGACAGTTACGCTGACGCCATCACCGTAGCCGCCTTTCGGCCAATAGTAGACGTCAAAAGCGACTCCGCCTTTTTTAGCGATGATGGTGGAATTATTGATCGTGATGTCACCATGATTGTTGGACATGGTGTAAGACACATTTCCCTGAAGGTTGCTGCCGTCAACAACCATGTTTTCCAGGGTAAGCTTGCAATAGTTTTGCAGAACCATTTTAAATTTACCTGATTCTGCAGTAGGCGTGGCTATGTTAAGAATACCATTTTTCAGGGTAACAGCGGGGCTGCTTTTAAGGAGCTGGAAAAGTTGTGTCTCCGTACCTTGCGATCCGACGGAACCGGAGTATCCCGTATAAGTATGCCCGCCAAAATCGACGGTGACAGTTTTCTCCTTAAAGACGGCTCCCAAACCCTCTTTGATGTCCTGACCGAGCGTAATCGTATCGCTAGGCGTTGCATTAGTCACAGCATTTTTAAAGTCTTGTCCCGTCGTGATGGCAGCCCCGGCCACACCGGCGCCGCCCATGACCAGCATACCGGCCACGGCCAGGCTGCCGAAAGTGTTCATCAGGTGGCACTTTTTGAGCACCGCCTTGTACCGGTTGATCAGATTGCCGATGGCTCCCTTGGTAAGTTGCATGCAACTATCCTCCATCCTTGGTTTTATTATTCGCATGTCCGCATGGGACGGTGGCGAAAAAGTAGACTTTTTCGCCACGGTTACAGTAACAATAGTTTCACTCAGGTTATAAAGCAAGCTATAATCGTTTCATTTTTGTTTCGTAGAGCAATACCTTAAAATCAAAGACGATATTCTTACTATCGGTTTTTTATTCCATTCCACGGAATTTACCCTGCGGCATGCGCGTTCCCTGTCCTGACGGTATGGCGAAAAGGTCTACTTTATTGGCTGTCTGTCCTTAAGGATGCTATGGCGAAAAAGTCTACTTTTCCGCCATACCGTTTTGGATCACTCAACATTGCATTTTTTTCAAGAAAGCCCGGCACATATTTTATGTGCCGGGCTTTTGTCCCGTGTGCCCGCAGAGGGGAGGGACGGGAAAAACCGTCCCGATGCCGATCGGGCCGGGGGCACGCCCGTTTTTTGCCGGTCTCCCCGTTCCCGGACCGGTCCCGCCCCATGCTCTTGACGGGACAGGCAGATATCGTACTCTGTCAGGGCAAGACCTGACATCTGGAGCGCGCATGAACAGCAGTTATCCTCTGGTATTTTCCGTCACCTCGGGCAAGGGGGGCGTGGGCAAGACCAATATCTCGGTCAATCTGGCCCTGACCCTGGCGGCGCGCGGCAAGCGCGTGCTGCTTCTGGACGCGGACCTGGGGCTGGCCAATGTGGACGTGCTGCTGGGCCTGCATCCCGAAAAGAACATCTTCCACCTGTTCCATGAGGGGGCGTCCCTGCGGGACATCCTGCTGCCCACGGAATACGGCTTCTCCATCCTGCCCGCCTCGTCGGGTGTCAGTGAGATGCTGGCGCTCAATTCGGGGCAGAAGCTGGAGCTGCTGGATGCCATGGACGAGCTGGAGGACGATCTGGATTTCCTCATCGTGGACACGGGCGCGGGCATCAACGACAGCGTGCTCTATTTCAATGTGGCGGCGCAGGAACGTCTCCTCGTCCTGACCCCGGAACCCACCTCCCTGACGGACGCCTATGCCCTGATCAAGGTGCTGAAGACGCAGCACGGCGTGGACCGCTTCCAGGTCTGCGTGAACATGGCGCAGGACATGAAGAGCGCCCGCGAGATGTTCGTGCGGCTCACGGACGTCTGCGACCACTTCCTGGGCGGGGTCTCTCTGGATCTGGCCGGTGTGCTGCCCCGCGACCCCGGCGTGCACGAGGCCGTGGTGCGCCAGCAGCCCTTCTGCCGCTGCCTGCCGGAAAGCCCGGTCTGCCGGGGGCTGGAAAAGATGGCGGACACCATCCTGCGCTGGGAGCCCGCTCCCAGTGCCGACGGCAACATCAAATTCTTCTGGAAAAAACTGCTCTACCGCTGAGACGTCCCTTGCGGGGACGGACGGCGGCCGGACGGAAGGCCATAAAAAAAACGGCGTCGAAAGACGCCGTTTTTTGTCGTGCATGGGCTGTCCCCGGGCTGCGGGGGCAGAGGACCGTCCCTACTTCACGGTCACCAGCTCGTAATCCACGTTGCCGATGCCGATCTTCCGGGCATGCTCGATCTGGCTGCGCCAGTTGGTCTTGGGATGGATATCGGTGAAGTGGTCGTTGTGCTCGTGGGCGCACTGGCCCAGCACGCTGGTGCTGATGGCGGGCGCGGCGTTGACCGCGTCGATACAGGCGTGGTCCAGGGCCACGGGGTCGAAGCCGGCGAACATGCCGATGTCGGGCACCACGGCGGCGTCGTTTTCGGCGTGACAGTCGCAGTAGGGCGAGACCTGGTTGACGATGCTCACATGGAAGTGCGGGCGGTTCTGGATGACGGCCTTGGTGTATTCGGCCATGCGCTCGTTGAGGATGGTGCTCTCGGCGTCGAAGGCGTTGCTGATGGCGTCGAAGTTGCACACGCCGATGCAGCGGCCGCAGCCGGCGCACAGGTCATGGTCGATGCGGGCCTTGTGGTCCTCGCCGATGCTGATGGCCGACTGGGCGCAGTAGTGCGTACAGGTCTTGCAGCCGCGGCACTTTTCGGTGTCGATGCTGGGCTTGCCGATGCTGTGCATGGCCATCTTGCCCGCACGGCTGCCGCAGCCCATGCCGATGTTCTTGATGGCTCCGCCGAAGCCGGTCGCTTCGTGGCCCTTGAAGTGGGTCAGACTGATGAAGATGTCGGCATCCATAATGGCGCGGCCGATCTTGGCGGTCTTGCAGTATTCGCCGTTGGGCACGGGCACCTCAAGCTCATCGGTACCGCGCAGGCCATCGCCAATGATGATCTGGCAGCCGGTGGTCATGGGCCAGAAGCCGTTTTCCTGCGCGCAGCTCAGGTGCTCCAGCGCGTTCTTACGGCTACCCGGGTACAGCGTGTTGCAGTCGGTCAGGAAGGGCTGGCCCCCCTGCTCCTTGCACAGGTCTGCCACCACCTTGGCGTAGTTCGGGCGCAGGAAAGCCAGGTTGCCCAGCTCGCCAAAGTGCATCTTGATGGCCACGAACTTGCCATCCATATCAATGCTCTTGATGCCTGCCGCAATGCACAGGCGGCGCAGCTTTTCGGTCAGGCTGGTGCCCACAGGACACCGGAAGTCGGTGTAATATACAGTCGATGCTTCCATAGGGATCTCCTCCGTTTTTGACAATTTCAGGCGCGGCACTCTCCCGCCGCCGGGTTCTCTCTTTATGGCTCCAGTATAGCACAAGGCCGGGGCCGGTGCAATTGCCCCAGGGCGCAAAAAAGCCGCCCGGGCGGGCGGCTGGGGGGTCGGGGGCGATTTACGCAATGGCGGTGATGGCGGCCACGGCCAGGACGATCAGGCCCAGCACGATGCGGTAGAGGCCGAAGAACTTGAAGTTATGGCGCTTGACGTAATCCATCAGGAAGCGGATGGCGGCAAGGCTGACCACAAAGGCGACCACGCAGCCCACCACGAGGACAGCGATCTCGGTGCCGGTCATCGCAGCGCCGGAGAGGACGAACTTGACCACCTTGAGCAGGGACGCGCCCGCCATAACCGGGATGGCGAGGAAGAAGGTGAACTCGGCCACGCAGGCACGGGACAGACCCAGCAGCAGGCCGCCCACGATGGTGGCACCGGAGCGGGAGGTGCCGGGGATGATGGCCAGCATCTGCCACACGCCAACGATGAAGGCTTCGCGGTAGGTGATCTGTTCCAGCCGGGTGACATGCGGGGCGGTGCGGCGGTTCTCCACAAGGATGAAGAGGACACCATACAGGATCAGCATGGCGGCGACCGTGATGTAATTGTAGAAGCGGTTCTCAAACCAGTCGTCCAGCGGGCTGATGATGAGCACCGGGATGGTGGCGGCCACCACCTTGAACCAGAGCTGCCAGACGGCAGGTTTGGAGCAGACGCGGCCATGGCGCAGGCCGAAGGGCCAGAGCTTATTCCAGAACAGCACCACCACAGCCAGAATGGCACCCAGCTGGATGACCACGCGGAACATGGACATAAACTCCTCGCTGGCGTTGAACTTGACCACCTGCTCCACCAGGATCATGTGGCCGGTGGACGAGATGGGCAGCCACTCGGTGATGCCCTCCACAATGCCCATCAGGATGGCTTTCAGTATTTCAAGAAACATGGGTTCTCCTCCCTGCAAAGCGGCACAGGCGCTCTGCACACATTCAGATTGGGTTCGCTTTCCAGTATATCATATTCTGAGAGCCTGCGCACGAAAAATCACAAATTTTATATAGGAGCGCTGTCTGCTTTTTCTGTATTTATCTGCCGCCGGAAATATGCTATACTGGACACAACGTTTTTACCTGTGTTTCCTTCTGACACGGACTGCCGGGCCAGACAACAACAGATTTTGAACAATGAGGTGACATCCATGAATATTCTGGTGATCGGCTGCGACCAGGTGGGCGCGGCACTGGTGCGGGATCTGGAACGCATCGGCCATGATATTTCCCTGATCGAAAAGGACCCCGAGCAGCTCAAGCGGCTGGACAGCTTTGATGATTATTCCTTTGGCGGCACAGCCCTGGTGGGCGACCCCACCGACCCCGACATCCTCAAGCAGGGCGGCGTGGAGAACTGCGACGCTGTGGCCGCCGTGAGCGAGGATGACTCCGTGAACCTGATGGCTGCACAGATCGCAAAGAACATCTTCCGGCGCGAAAAGGTCATCTGCCGCGTCTCTGACCCGCATTTGCAGGTGCTCTACCACAAGACCTACGAGCTGGACACGATCTGCCCCACCATCCTGACAGAACAGGCAGTGTTCCGTTCGCTGGCGAAGTGAGGAGTAAAACCTCTCCTGCAATACGAAGCATTGACGGAGAGGTTTTATCCCAAATTAGTTTTACCCAAAGTAATACGAGGTATCAATATGAAAGTTTGTATTGCAGGCGGCGGGCGTGTTGGGCGGTATCTGGCCCAGAGCCTGCTGACGAACCACCATTCGGTGGTCATCATTGAACCCATCGAGGCCCAGTGCCGGATGCTGGCAGATTCGCTGGACATCCCCGTGATCTGCGGCGATTCCATCAGCGTGGACACCCTGCGCACCGCCGATGTTGGCAGCTGCAACGCCTTTGTGGCCGTGACCGGCTCGGATGAGGACAACCTCGTGGCCTGTCAGATCGCCAAGCGGGAGTTCGGCGTGGACCGCACCGTGGCCCGGGCCTCCAACCCCAAGAACCGGGAGCTGCTGCACACCTTAGGCGTGGACACCGTGGTCTGCGGCACCGACAACCTGAGCCACATTCTGGAGCGGGAGATCGAGACGGACAACATCCGCCAGCTGCTGAGCCTGTTCAATCGTGATCGCATCCTCCACCCGGTATCCGGAGGAAATCACGCGCCGCAGCCCGGTCATTACCGCGCCGCAACCCAACGCCTGCCCTACATCGTGGCAGATCGTCCTCACATAAGTGCCCTTGGAACATGACACATAAATTTTGTAAAGGTTTTCCTGCTCCCTCGCCTGCAGTAAGCGCAGCTCCTGCACCGTCACTGGGCGGGGCTGGCGTTCCACCTCCACCCCTTCCCGCGCCAGATCGTAAAGCCGGCGGCCTTGCACCCAAATGGCTGAATACATAGGCGGCATCTGCAAAAAATCTCCTTTAAATTGAGACAACGCCTCTTCCACCTGTGCTGCCGTGCAGGAAACTTCCTTTTCGTCCAATACCTTTCCGGTGCAGTCCTGGGTATCGGTAGTTTGCCCCAGTCGAAACCATGCTTCATATGCCTTGGTTTGATCCGGTAAAATATCGCTGGCTTTGGTCGCCGCGCCTAAAAACAACGGCAATACACCTGTGGC
>ENA-ORRQ01001072-ORRQ01001072.1-human-gut-metagenome-genome-assembly--contig:-NODE-1072-length-22673-cov-4.064992_pt1 | contig 22673 bp, 31 predicted proteins | sample MGYA00242177_ERZ509138 | MGnify/ENA primary metagenome ERZ509138 (study PRJEB26280, sample SAMEA2338628) | human gut metagenome | biome: human gut; feature: human-associated habitat; material: faeces... | reverse complement strand
GGATGGAAGGATATGGCCTGAATATCGTCGGTCATGTTCACGATGAAGTCATCATCGAAGCACCCAAGGATCGGTACACGGTGGATGAGGTCTGCAAGCTGATGTCCGTTAACCCGGAGTGGTGCAAGGATCTTCCTCTGAATGCTGCCGGATATAAGGGCAGCTACTACTTCAAGGATTAAAGGGGGAGCAAGATGCCTCATGTTCTGAAAATGAAGGACGGAAAACTTCTGACACCCTTTGGCATCCGGGATCTGCTGGATGCGGTGCAGGACTATGCCGGAGAGGAACTTCGCCGGGAGATCGAGGAATATATCAATACTAATGTGCAGGATATCGATGATTACGAAAAAGAGTACGACCGCATGGAACAGGAAAATGAACGCCTGGCTGACCATCAGCGGTCGGTCCTCTGTGACATCCGGGACGAGGTGGATGCTTTGGACACACTCCTGCAAGATACCCGGCTGAACCGTAGACGTATGCAGGGAGCCGTTCGGATCATCCGGCAGATGATCAACCGGGAATTATAAGCACTTGTAGTTATAAAAACACGGCGTTTTTGTCGGAAGGACACGGACGTATAAACGGGCGTATAAATATGCGCCGCAGAGATAGAGAGGAAAATTGCTATGAAAACAGGAAGAAATTTGCAGGAAGTCCTGGTCGAACTGAACCGTCAGAATCAGGCAAAGCAGGATTTTATCAGCCCGGCGCAGGGAATGCGCCTCCGGGAAGATGGACACACCTTCGAGATCAATCATCTTACAACCAGCCAGCAGGAGGTGTTTGGTACGACCTCGCTGTTCCATCGTCAAGTGGCATCGGCACTGGGTATCCCGGCCAAATACTATGATCTCATGCAGGCACAGAAGCCGGAGCTTCTGGCCGAGAACGTGAACAGCTGGTTTGCGGACAAGCCCAGTTCTTACATGGTCCGCTCGATGGATTACGGTGCCGGACAGGTGGCCCGTGCGCTGCTGTCGGAACGCTATCGCCGCATCGACAACATGGAGATTGCCACAGCTGTCCTGCCGCTGTTTGCAGGCAACGACCAGTACGAGGTCATGTCCTGCGAGGTAACGGAGAACCGTCTGTACCTCAAGGTGGTCAATCACCGTCTGGAGATGGAAGTCCGCAAGGGAGACATCGTCCAGGCTGGCGTGATGATCTCCAACTCCGAGGTCGGTCTGGGAGCTGTGTCGATTCAGCCGCTGGTATACCGTCTGGTCTGCACCAACGGCATGGTGGTCAATGACATGGGCGAACGCCGTCATCATGTGGGCCGGCAGGCAAAAGCAGTGGAGGACAGCTTTGCCCTGTATTCGGATGAGACGATGGAAGCAGAGGACAAGGCATTCCTGCTGAAACTCCGCGATACCACGATGGCTGCCATTGATGAGGCTCGCTTTTCCCAGGTGGTCGGCCGCCTGCAGGAATCTATGGCAGTGCCGATCACCGGCAGGGTACAGGATGTGGTGCAGCTGACTGCCCAGAGCTATGGCATCAATGCCGAGGAACAGGAAGGTATCCTCAAGTACCTCATTGAAGGCGGAGACCTTTCTCTGTACGGTCTGTCCAATGCGGTGACCCGCGCATCGCAGGACGTGGTTTCCTATGACCGTGCCACCACACTGGAAGGCATCGGCTGGCAGGTTGCCACGATGGAGCCGCAGCAGTGGAAGCAGATCAATCAGTGAGGTGACGGTATGGAAGATGTCATTCACTGGATCACAGAACACAAAGAGGAAGGATCTCTGAACAGGAAAGTCAGCCACAGCCACCCGGACCCGACTGCCAATGAAGCCATCGGCAATGTGGTTCGGGAAGAGCGCAGGAAGAAGCACCAGAAAAGGAAACACCCAAAAAGGGAATGCCAGGAAAAGAAACGCCCACGCATCGGTGTCTGGCGGGCAGAGGAGGCGAAGCCGGATGAGGGAGAATGAAGTCGAAAAGCAGTTTGTTGAAGCAGTCAGGGCCGCCGGTGGGCAGGCCCTTAAATTCACCAGTCAGAGCATGAACGGTGTGCCGGATCGACTGGTCTTGCTGCTTGGCGGCAAGTGTGCGTTTGTGGAACTGAAAGCTCCCGGAAAGCAGATGCGTATCCTCCAGAGAAAACGCAGACAGCAGCTGGAGGCACTGGGTTTCCCGGTATTCTGCGTAGACCGCCCGGAACAGATCCAGACTGCTATCCATGCGTTGCTTCGCTGGAAACCGGGTGAGCCTATCCCGCAGGGAATCGGTGCGAATATCCCGGAGATGCCGGAAGTTACGCTGCCACAAGGAAATACACAAAGCGAGAAGCCAGAAACACGGGCACAGGATGCCGGGGAGGAGGTGATGCCCAAATGAAGTTCATTCCTCATGATTATCAGAGTTACTGTACGGAGTATATCAAAACACACCCGGTCGCAGCTCTTTTTCTGGATATGGGCTTGGGTTAAGGAAAGACCGTTATCACATTGACGGCCATCAAAGACCTTATGCTGGAGACCTTTGAGGTCAGTAAGGTCCTGATCATTGCGCCGCTGCGTGTGGCCCGTGATACATGGCCGGCAGAGATCGAAAAGTGGGATCATCTGCAAGGCCTAGATATTTCTGTCATCGTAGGTGATACAAAGACCCGCATTGCAGCACTCCACCATCCGGCGATGATCTATGTCATCAACCGTGAAAATATCAAATGGCTGGTGGAGTATTATGAGAAAAACGGAATGCGCTGGGATTTTGGCATGGTTGTGATTGATGAGTTGTCATCGTTCAAGAACTACCAGTCCCAGCGTTTTAAATTCCTGCGGAAAGTCCGCCCGTATGTGAAACGATGGGTCGGATTGACCGGCACCCCTTCTTCCAATGGTCTCATGGATCTTTGGGCGGAGATCGGGATTCTGGATGGCGGGGAGCGGCTTGGCAAATTCATCGGTCGGTATCGGGAGGCTTATTTTAAGGCCTCTTCCATGAATCCATCCACCGGTGTTGTGTTCCAATACAAGCCCAGAGAAGGAGCAGAGGAGCTGATCTACCAGCGGATCTCGGATATCACGATTTCTATGAAAGCACTGGATTACCTTCATATGCCGGACTGTATTCCAAGCCGGTATGAGGTGGAGATGAGTGCACCGGAGCGTGAACTCTACGATATGCTTCGGAAGGACCTGTTGATCCCACTGAAAGATGGTGACATAGATGCTGCCAATGCCGCATCACTGACAGGAAAGCTGTTGCAGATGAGCAATGGCGCTGTCTACGATGAGAACGGAAAAGCCCGCATCATCCATGACCATAAGCTAGAGGCGTTGGAAGACCTGATCGAAGCCGCCAACGGGCAGCCTGTTCTGGTGGCGTACTGGTTTAAGCATGACCGCCAGCGCATCATGGAGCATCTGGCAAAGCAGAGGATTCCGGTACGGGATATCAAGAGCAGCACCGACATCAGGGACTGGAATGCCGGGAACATCCCGGTTGCCCTGATTCACCCGGCATCGGCCGGACACGGTTTGAACATCCAGCAAGGCGGACACATCCTGATCTGGTTTGGATTGACATGGAGCTTGGAATTGTATCAGCAGACAAATGCCAGACTCTGGCGGCAGGGGCAGACGGATGTGGTCACTATCCACCATATCATCACCAAGGACACGGTGGACGAGGATGTCATGGCGGCTTTGGAGCAGAAGGACATGACACAGGAAAAACTAATCTCAGCGGTCAAGGCACAGCTGGGGAGATAGGAGAGAATATGAAAAAGTATCTGTTTTTGAATGCAGAGGACCGCCGTCCGGCAGAGGAGAGCGATTATCGTTATAAAAAGTCCAAGCCGGTAACGGCAATGAAAGCCAAAAGAGATGAGGAGGGATTCTTCATCCCCTGGGCAATGTTTCGGCCGATTGGCGAAAAGGGACTTCTTTGTGAGCTCTTTGGTGCGAACCCGATCCGCAGGGCAGCAGACCTGCGGATGAACCGGGATCTTCTCATGAAGGAAGCCTATGAGCATGAAGTGGAACTTCTGATGTGCCATATCCGGGCAAGTGAGCTCTGGATGCAGCAGGAATTCTGTAAGGAAGAACAGGCTATGGAACTGTATCAGAAATCCAAGATCCAGAATATGCCCAAGCTCACCCCGGACGGAAAACGAAAGGTCCTGCTGGATGCACTCACATGGAAATACGACTGTGTCCAGCAGTACAAAAAGATCTGTTTTCAGTTTGCAGAGGCGGTCATTGCAAGGGAAAAGAGCCAGAATCTGGGGAACACGAACCGGGAGCACTTTATCGAACAGTTCATCAAGAAAGCAAATGAACTGCCGGAAGCAAACCGCCGTTTGCTGGATCTTTTATATGAGACTGCGTGGCACACGATCTATGTTTTCAAGTACGGAACTGCTCCGGAGAAGGTGCCGGCACCCTGGTATGACAGGATGGGAGGCGTTGAAAAATGAGCAGAGGAAGAAGTGCTGCAAAAGTTGCTGTCAGTGAAAATACTGCCTGCTATGAGAACCTGGCAAATGCCATCATCCTGCAGACGGTCAAGGATTATAAGTGGGCGCTTCACCGGCTGGATGTCAATCCAAAGAACCGGGATGCGATGCACGAGAAAGAAAGATTGGAACGATTCTTTCATTCTCCGTGGTATGAGGCGCTTACGGATTTGGATGCAGACCGGCTGATCGAAGGGGTGCAGGAGCGGGTGCGTCAGGAAGCAGCCAAGCGACGAAAGAAGAAAGCCACCGTGGAGGTGTCCAGCTAAAAACCAATTGGATCGGTCAGAAAGGAGGACGAACTATGGCTGAGGAAAAGAATGTGGCATCTGCCACAAAACCTGAACAGGTGGATTGTCTGGAGCTGGTCAAAAAACTGGCCGATTCCTACCGCTGTTTGATCCGCAGGCGGGAACTGCTCCGACAGCAGTATGAAGAATCCAAATCGTGGTTTTACACGAAAGAAGAGATTATCTATAAATTGTCACAGGGCGCACATGAGGAATCCGAACGGGTGCAGACAAGCGGACTGTCGAACCCGGTGGAGCGAACGGTCCTTAATTGCGATAAGGTGCTGGCATCCATGAACCGGGAAGTGCAGACACAGCGCACGGAGCAGTTTCTGGAACCTTACTATGAAGTCTGTGAGCAGATCGAACTCTTTGAAATCGGGCTTCGCAGTCTGCGTGGTCAGACTCGGCTTGTGGCGGAGCAGTTGTTTGTGGATGGGAAGAAGCAGTCGGAAATCACAGGGGCAGAGGGAAAATTGCTGACCCGGAGAACGGTAGTCCGGGAGAAAGAAAATGCCCTCATTGGAATGGCCGACACAATTGGCCGCTATCAGAGGAGGTGATACGGAATATGAAACAGGAAACAGCAGAGGATATGCTGGAGTTTGCAAAAGAAGTCTGCCAGAAATACAGCAGGGTAAAAACGCTGGCGGAGGAAACACAAATGCAGTGGAGGCAGGATCTTGAAATGGCTGCGGATTCTAAATATCCGGGTGAAAAGGAAATGTATGACCGGCAGGCAGAAGAAAGTCTTGCAAGGTATACAGCGGTAAGAGAGTGGCTTAAGCTGGCTGATGCAGCAGCGTTTCGAATCAGAGACAGTAAGGCACAGATCGTTGTGAGACAGCACTGTCTGGATCGGATTCCTCTGAAAGCGGTCGAATTTGAGAATGGAAAGCATATGGGAAAAACAGCCGTCTTTTATCATAAAAAAATCGGGCTACAGCAGTTTTCAGAAGAGCTTTTCTCCAGCAATGAGCAGATGCGGCAGCTGGAAAAAAAGTTCTGCAAAAACTGAACTTTACGAACGGAAACGAACCGTTTTTGAACTTTTCCTTCTTAACTGTACATCGGTTTTTTGCTATACTTTAAACTAGGAAAATAGGAAAACAAAGGCATAAAGATACTGGAAAGCATCCGGTGTTTTTATGCCTTTTTACATTTACGGCCGCTATGAGGATTCCATCTTCAGCGGCCTTTTTGCTATCAAACTGGAGGTGAGATCCCAATGGGGAGAAAGAAAAAGAATGCCCGGTCAGCAGCACATGGACGAAAGATCCACGTTAATAAATACATCAATCAACGAGGGAAGACCAAGAAAAGGGCAGTAGTATCCTGTCAGCCGGCACCTAATAGAGTGCCGATTCAGGAGATGCCGCTTACCAGATGGCCGGTACCAAAGATACCGAAGCAGTATGAGATCTGGTTTGCAGAACTGGGGAATCATTATGGTACCTCGGTGCAGAGCGGGAACCGCCCGGTGCTGGTCATCAGCAACGATATGGCAAACCGCAATTCTCCGATCATCACGGTGATTCCGATGAGTTCTAAGCTGAAGAAGCTGGAGCTGCCGGTACACATTCCGGTCACCGGGAGAGACTGCGAAATGCTCCGGGATGAGGGACTGGAAGAATCCATTCTGCTGGTGGAGCAGATCACGACCATTGACAAGATGGTTCTGTGCAACCGGCTCTGCCGTGTGACCTCGGCCAAGAAAAAGCAGGAGATCGAAGCTGCTGTTAAAAAGCAGTTTGCGATGCAGGCTTGCATGGGAAGGGAGGCGCAGGCATGATGGACATCAAGAACATTCCGGGCAAGCTGAAAACGACCTGCAGCTTCTGTGTCTGGAAGTTTGAAAAGCGCAATGGCCAGAAGACCAAGATGCCATTTAACCCGGCAACGGGGGAACGGGCGAGGATTAATGACCTGCGTACATTCTCAGATTTCAAGAATACCCTCGTCACTTATGCAATGGGCGGCTATGACGGTATTGGTATTGCTGTTGGCAACGGAATCGGAGCTTTTGATATCGACCACTGTATCCGGGAGGATGGTACGCTGAACGATACGGCGGATACCGTCCTTTCCATCTTTCATACGGCTTATGTGGAAAAATCTCCGTCCGGCAAAGGACTGCGAGGTTTCTTTTGTGTGCCGGAAGACTACGTCTATGACAAGACGGTCTACTACATCAACAACCGCAGCAAGGGTCTGGAAGTGTATATGCCCGGTGCGACGAACCGCTTCGTCACCGTAACGGGAGATGTTTACCGCACAGGTGAGATCCCGAACGATGAAACGGCAATGAAAACACTGCTGGACACGCTGATGAAGCGAAACAAGCAGGTGCAGCAGACCCATTTCCAGCACCATTCGTATCTGGATGATGAGGCTGTTATCGCACACGCCAATGAAGCCGGCAACTCGGAAAAGTTCAAAAAACTCTTTGCCGGTGACTGGGAAGACCTCTACGGCAGCCAGTCGGATGCAGATATGGCATTGCTGTCGATCTTGGCATTCTGGTGTGGCTGCGATGAGGAGCAGATGGACCGCATTTTCCGTACCTCTGGTCTGATGCGTGACAAGTGGGACAGAAAACAGGCTGGTTCGACCTATGGTGCGATCTCTATCCGTAACACGGTCAATACCTGTGCGGCCGTCTATATGCCGGTCAACGCACAGGATATCGTGGATGAGGAGTTTTCCAAGCTGGATGAGGATGACTATGTCGAATTCCAGCCGGATCTCACCAAGATCACGATCACACTGGAAGAAATGGCTCCGCACACAAATGCCCGGTATGGCAGAAATGAGATCGGCATGGGCAATATGTTTGCGGATTATTTCAAGCAGATCGCCCGGTACAACAGTGAGCGTAAAGGCTGGTATGTCTATGACGGATCTGTCTGGCGGCCGGACAAAGGCAATCTCAAGGTATCGGAACTGGCAAAGTTGCTGGCGGACAAGCTGTATGTGTTTGCTTTGACGATCACCGAAGAGGATGCCAGGAAGCGGTTCATCGACCGTGTCCGAAAACTGCAGCTGCGTAAGAATCGGGAAACGATGTTAAGAGATGCCATGTCCGTGTATCCGATCTCCATGCAGGCATTCGATAGGAACAAGTATTTCTTCAACTGCAAAAATGGAACGCTGGATATGCGTACACTGGAATTCAGGGAGCATCGGCCGGAGGATTATCTCACAATGGAATCCGGTATTACCTATGACCCGGATGCAGACTGTCCACGCTGGCACTCGTTTATCAAGGAGGTCATGTGTGGAGATGCAGATCTGGCAGACTTCCTTCAGCGTTCTTTGGGATACGCCCTGACAGGAGATACCTCGCAGGAGTGTATGTTTATCCTTTACGGTGCCACTTCCCGAAACGGAAAAGGTACTGCAATGGAAACATTTCTGAAGATCATGGGCGACTATGGAAAGACATCAAATCCGGATATGCTGGCAGCTAAATTCCGTGGTGGGAACACAGGCGGACCTTCGGAAGAAGTGGCTCGTCTGGTCGGTTCCAGATTTGTAAATATCTCTGAGCCGGAGAAGAAGATCACATTCAATGCTGCTCTCGTAAAAAGAATGACCGGCAACGACACCATCAATGCCCGATTCCTAAATGAGAACAGCTTTGATTTTGTGCCAGTGTTCAAGATCTTTATCAATACGAACTACCTGCCCAATGTCAATGATATGACCTTGTTCCAATCCGGCCGACTGAAAATCATACCGTTCAACCGTCACTTTGAAGAGGGAGAACAGGACCAGGGGCTGAAGGGGCAGTTTGCAAAGCCGGAGAACCTGTCAGGTATTTTTAACTGGTGTCTGGAAGGGTACAAAAAGTTCTGCCAGCGAGGTTTGGAACTTCCGCAGGCGGTCACAAAAGCCACGGAAGATTACAAGGATGATTCTGATCGGATCGGGCAGTTCATTGAGGCATGGCTTGAAAAAGAGGAAGGGTCGGAACTTCGGACGGCGGCAGCATACCAACTGTACACAAAGTGGTGTGAGGAGAACGGGTATTCCTCAGAGAACCAGAAGAACTTTAAAAATGCTATCGGTGTGCATTTCAAAGTGGCCCGAAAGCGTCCCAAAGGCGGTGGCGGACAGACTACGCTGATCATGGACTGCAGGTTCAAGGAAGTGGAAAATGGAGCGGAAGACCTGACGGTACAGGATGCATATAAGCCAAAGGACAGTCTTTTGTGATCCATTTTTCTGATTTTGGGTGCTTTGTAGCATGTAGCTGGTTTGTAGCCGAGATTTCATAACCTTTTTTATTATTACTTTCTTTTATAGCTTTCTTATATAAAATTCAGCTACATGGTTGCTACATGCTACATGAGTTGAAAAGAAGAAAGGAAATTAAGAGAATGAACGGAAACCATGAACAGAGACAGGGTCGGCAGTTTTTGTGGGAGCCTATTTGTGGGCAAGGGCAAAGGCGGCCTGCTTTGTGATACAGGAAAGAGAGGACAGAACATGAGTAAGATCATCACTTGTGAACAGGTCAGCAATGGTCATCCCGATAAGATCTGTGATCAGATCGCAGATGCTATTGTGACCGACATCCTTCAGCATGACAGGAACGCCCGTGTGGCAATCGAGTGTTTGCTGAAAAAGAGCCAGCTCTTTATTGCCGGCGAAGTCACCACCGACTATCGGCCAAACTACAACCAGATCGTTCACGATGTGTTCAACCGCATCGGTGCCGAAAAGCTGGGGTGGAACCTGACCGAGCTTCTTCGCATTGGCATTCTGGTGGACAAGCAGTCACCGGATATTGCAATGGGTGTGGATAAGGGCGGTGCCGGTGACCAGGGTATCATGTACGGCTACGCCACCAACGAGACGGCAGAGCAGATGCCGATTCCGTACATGGTCGCCACCAAGTTCCTGCAGCTTCTCAAGGCACATCCGTCTAAGATGTTCCGTGCAGATGCCAAGGCACAGGTCAGCTACGACTACGACACCGGACGCATCACTACCTTCCTCTGCTCCGTGCAGCACAGCCCGGATGTGGAGGTCAGCGACTTCCGGCACATCATCGAATCCATGATGGTGCTGGCCGCCTGCGAGTACGGTCTGGATGGAGACTTCACGAAGCTGGTCAATCCGACCGGTCGATTCGTGCTGGGCGGCAGCTACGCCGACTGTGGTGTGACTGGTCGGAAACTGGCGTGCGATACCTACGGCGGTATCGGTCGTATGGGTGGCGGCGCTCTGAGCGGGAAAGACCCCACCAAAGTGGATCGCTCCGCAGCATACATGGCGAGAAAGATTGCCAAGGACATCGTGCAGGCGGGCTACGCTGACAAGTGCGAAGTTCAGCTGGCTTACGCCATCGGCGTGGTACAGCCAGTCGGTGTGTCGGTGGAGTGCTTTGGCACGGAGCATCAGTCGCTGGACTTCATTGAAGCCTATGTCCATGACAGCTACGACCTGACTCCGCAGGGGATCATCAAGCGGTTGGGTCTGCTGGATGTAGACTACAACAAGGTCAGTGCTTACGGTCACTTCGGTAAGTCTGGTCTTCCGTGGGAGGACTGACCCATGCCGTACAGACCAAAGACACCGTGCCATCACCCCGGCTGCCCGGAGCTGGTGGAAGCCGGCCGGCTCTACTGTGAGAAGCACCTGCCTCTCCATCCAGAGGTGACCCGCCCGGCAGCGAAGCGAGGGTACAACAGGCGGTGGCAGAAAGTCAGAAAGTCGTATCTGGAAGCTCATCCACTCTGTGTGCAGTGTGCCAAGCAGGGCAAGTACGTCCGGGCAACGGTTGTGGATCACATCATTCCACACCGTGGTGACCAGAAACTTTTCTGGGACCAGAACAACTGGCAGTCTCTCTGCAAGAGTTGTCACGATAAGAAGACGCTGACCGAAGACATCAACCCGACCTACACCTACTGACACCCCCGCCGGGGGCCGGGGTCACTTCTCTACGGTGAAGTCACACGGAGACCGGTGGCCCCTTTTCTGTGAAAAACCGCAAAATTCATAGGCCGGGGGTCAGAGGATTAACGGCGCAAAATGAAACTGGAAAATGTACAGGCATCGGAGCTTTGGTTCCGGTGCCATTCTTTTTCCCCGAAATGAACCAAAGTGTGTGAAACCTCTCGTAAACAGGGAGCTTTCGCACATTTTAGCTTGTTCCGGGAGGAGCGAGGGCGAGCGAGAATCGGCCGCCGCAACAACAATTCAACCGGGCGGGACGGGGCCGATTTCCACTTTGCCGCTTTTCGTATGAATTATGAGATTTTTCTAAGAAACCGCCGAAGAAACGGCGAAAAATGAGAGTGAGGTGAGGGCAGATGGAAGATTACACGGCTGAGATGATAAGGGACATGGCTTTTTCGTTCTGCCCTCAGTGCGGTACAGCCATTGTGCCGAATCATAAAGGCAGACCGAGAAAGTTCTGCTCACCGGAATGCCGGTCAAGGTGGAACAACACCCACCCAAAGCCGGAAAACTGGAGAACAGTGCGGTCAAAGATCTGTCCGGTGTGCGGCAGGGAGTTTTCCTACCGGCATCAGTACGGATTGGAACGGAAATATTGCAGCCGCGGTTGTGCAAACCGGGGCAGAAAAAAGGAGGCGGACAGGAATGAGTAAGAAAATTATCGGTGTGTATCCGATGTTCAACACCGGGGGTATCTGTGTACATGCAATCGACCATGCGGAAGACAAGGTGCTGGCATCCGTGAACGGGGAAAGCCCGGAATGGAGCGAGATGGCCGAACAGCCGCAGGAGGATGGAGATGAGATGGAGTCGGGCTTTTTGTTCGGCTCCTTTTTCGTGCCGTTCTCCGGGGTCATACGCATGTAAATCTAAAACGGGAGGGCTTACATGAAAGCGACTGCTGAACTGAAGATGCTGCCGGTGTCCGTACTCAAGCCGGCTGCATACAATCCCCGGAAAAAGCTGAAGCCGGGAGATAAAGAGTACGAGAAGATCAAGAACTCCATCACGGAGTTTGGGTTCGCAGATCCTTTGGTGGTCAATGCCGACATGACGATCATCGGCGGCCACCAGAGACTGACTGTTGCAATGGAACTGGGTTACACCGAAGTGCCTTGTGCGGTGGTGGACATCGACAAGACCAGAGAGAAAGCCCTGAACATTGCACTCAACAAGATCACAGGTGCATGGGATGATTCCCTGCTGGCTGACCTGTTGAAAGACATTGAAGATTCCAACTTCGACCTTGGCAAAACCGGCTTTGAGCCGCCGGAGATCGAAACGCTGTTCAACAAGGTACACAGCAAAGAAGTCAAGGAAGATGACTTCGATGTGGAATCCGAGCTGAAGCAGCCATGCTTCTCCAAAGAAGGTGACCTCTGGCATCTGGGAAAGCATATCGTTCTGTGCGGCGATTCCACCAAAGCGGAATGCTACGACACCCTGATGGATGGAACCAAGGCAAATCTGGTTCTTTCCGATCCCCCTTATAACGTGGATGTGGAAGAAACGGCCGGTAAGATCATGAATGACAACATGGGTGATTCGGAATTCTACCAGTTCCTTCTGGCAGCATTCCAGCAGATGCATGGGCATCTGGCGGATGACGGCTCCATCTACATCTTCCATGCAGATACGGAAGGGCTGAACTTTAGAAAGGCATTCAAGGATGCCGGGTTCTACCTGTCCGGGTGTTGTATCTGGAAGAAGAATGCTTTGGTGCTGGGACGCAGTCCTTACCAGTGGCAGCACGAGCCGTGTCTCTACGGCTGGAAGCAGAAAGGGAAGCACCAGTGGTATTCCGACCGGAAGCAGACGACCATCTGGGAGTATGACCGGCCAAAGTCCAACAAGGACCATCCGACCATGAAGCCCATCGGTCTGATGAGCTATCCGATCCGCAATTCCACTATGACAAACGGTATCGTCCTTGATCCGTTCCTTGGAAGCGGTTCGACCCTGATCGCCTGTGAAGAGACCGACCGTGTGTGCCGGGGCATCGAGTTGGACCCGAAGTTCGTGGATGTGATCGTGAAGCGGTACATCGAACACAGCAATGGTCACTATGATGATGTGTTTGTTGTCCGTGACGGTCAGAAGCTGAAGTTTGAGGAAGTAGCGACCTTCGAGCCGGAAAGGGAGGTCGCTGATGGAGAATAAACAGCTGACCCTCGGCAGCCTCTTTGATGGCTCCGGGGGGTTTCCATTGGGCGGACTTTTGACCGGGCAGATCACTCCGGTGTGGAGCAGTGAGATCGAGCCGTTTGCCATCCGGGTCACGACCAAGCGTCTGCCGCAGGTGAAGCATTACGGAGATGTGTCTGCTATCAGCGGTGCAGACCTGCCTCCTGTAGACATCATCACTTTTGGCAGTCCCTGTCAGGATATGTCCATCGCGGGTAAGCGGGATGGTCTGGATGGTTCACGGTCCAGCCTGTTTTACGAAGCAATCCGAATCGTGAAGGAAATGAGGTGTAAGACCAATGGAGAAAAACCAAGATTTATCGTGTGGGAGAATGTGCCAGGGGCCTTCTCCTCAAACAAAGGACAGGACTTCAAAGCAGTCCTCGAAGCCGTCATCAGTGTTAAAGAACCGTCCGCCTCGGTGCCTGCGCCTGAGAAGAAAGGATGGCCTGACGCTGACTACTACGTGGGAGACGGATGGAGCGTCGCGTATCGAGTTTTTGATGCACAATGGTGGGGCGTTCCCCAAAGAAGAAAACGTATCTACCTTGTCGCAGATTTTGCAGACCAGAGTGCCCCAAAGGTACTATTTGAGTCCGAAGGCGTGTCTCGGTATTCTGCGGAGGGCTTCCGTGCGTGGCAAAGAGCTGCCGCCGGTGCTGAAGGCTGCACTGGAGAGGCAGGCTGCAACGGAGCAGGAGGACGAATCTGTCTGAACGATCAGGGCGGCACACAGATGGATGTTTCCGAAGATGTGACCGGAACACTCCGGGCGCAGGAGCATGGACATCAGCCGTGTGTTCTGGAAGCAGCCGGTTTCTGCACCGAGCATTCGGCAGATGCCAGAAGCATCGGATACGAGGAGGAACGGTCACCAACCCTCCGGGCTGGTGTTGTACCGGCCGCCATTGCACTGGAAAATCATCCTGCTGACAGCCGGGTGAAGATGTCCGAGGATGGTAAGGTGCAGACACTGACAAGCCGGTGTGGTACGGGCGGCGGTAATGTCCCGATGGTCATGGACGCTGTTGAAAATTCAGTGGAAAGCCCGGTGAAAGAAGTTGAAAACTCTCCGACGGTCACATTGAAGATCCGTTCCGGGTGTGAAGGCGGTGGCAAGGGCGCTATCTGGCAGGAAGAAAAGTCAGCTACCCTCGGCTGCAACAACGACCAGACACTGTTCGTTCCGAAATGCTACGGTGTCTGCTCTAAAGCCAGCCACTCCATGATGTCCGATAATCCGCATAGCGGCTTCTATGAAGCGGAGACCTCCCGGACACTAGACCGCAGTGGTGGAGATCCGACCTGCAATCAGGGCGGTATCTGCGTGGTAGAGCCGATCGCCTTTACCCAGAACCAGAGGGATGAAGTCCGGGATCTGGGAGAGAAGTCAGCGGCACTTGCAGCAGAGCCGGGGATGAAGCAGCAGACCTTCGTCCTGCAGGGCAACATGATCGGCCGCAAGGATGAGAACGGTCCGCAGGGGGATGGCGTCAATGAGGATGTCTGCTTTACACTGGATGCCACTGACCGCCATGCAGTCTGCGCACCGGAGGATGTGTATGCCATGACTACCGGCTCCTATATGCAGGTGGCAAAAGAAGTCGCACCGACTCTGATGGCGCGGGATTACAAAGACCCGACCACCATCGCACCGGCACCGCATCTGAACGAGGGTGTTATGGGAACGGTGGCAACTGGGGCGCATCCCAGCGGCTTCAATGGGCAGGATGCTTTCAATGACCGTCTGGTCATCGACAACCCGGAAGCACAGCCCGCACCTGTGACCTATACCGTCCGCCGTCTGACACCGACCGAGTGTGCCAGACTACAGGGCTTCCCGGACTGGTGGTGCAGGGATCTCGGAACGGAAAACCCGACCGGGGAAGAGCTGGCATTCTGGGCGGATGTGTTTGAAGCGCACCGCAAGATCGTGACCCATGCCAAGAAGCCGAAAACGGAGAAGCAGATCCGGAAATGGCTGGCTGACCCGTATACGGATTCGGCCGAGTACCGTATCTGGGGCAACGGCATATGCTTAGCCAACGCATTTTTTGTTCTGGCCGGCATCGTATGGTGTGCAGGTCTGGAAGAATAAACTGGCCCGCTATATTACTAGGTAGAAAGCGACCTGGTGATATGGTGGGCTTACATATTGGTCCTATTTACACAACAGATTTCGCAGTCCCTTGTGTAATTGGTCGAACATGAAGAATATCGGGAAATGGCCTTGCTATTTAACCGGTTCAGAGTGATATATGTGCTACCGAAAAAAACATCGGGACGTACAAAGACAAAAAACGAAAGGGGCAATGAATTATGTTGAAATTTGAATTGAACATAGCCGACCGCAAGACACTTGCAAATCGCATGGAGGAGCTGACGGGCATCCATCCTTACTACACCAGAGCACCGCTGTATGCGTATGACATCGGCAACTACACCATCGACCGGGACGGCAATCTTCTGGTCGAGCCGGAGAATGCAGATGCCGAGCTGCTGACGACCCTGCTGAATGAGGGACTGATCCGCGGCGGCGAGAGCATTGAGAGCACGGATGACCAGCCGGAAAGCACAGAGCCGACTGAAAACTTGGCAGAGGAGCCTGTGGCCGAAGCAGAGCCGGATGATACGGAAGAGGATGAGCCGGATGCAGAGGAATCGGAAAGCGAAGAGCAGCCGGAAGCAGAAGACCAGCCAGAAGAAGTACCATTGGATCTGGAACTTGCCTTCCCAACCAGCCAGCATAATGGTGTGAGCCTTCGCAATCTGGTCAACCTCATCTACAGCCGGGGCCGACTCATCAGCAAGGCAACGGGCGGGCACTTTCATGTGGAAACTGACCTGGTCGAAACACTGCGGGATGACAGTTGCACCTACACGGTGGCAAACTTCATCGAGGCGCTTAAAAGTTACGAAGCACAGTGCGGAACTGCGATGGAAGGTCTGGTGATCACAGAAGAAAAGGTTTCCTTCACAGGATTCCCGACGGCTTCCGACTATGCTCACCTGACGGCTTTCGGCCACCTTGCCATCCTGATGAACCAGCAGGCAATCAGCCAGAAACGCATCCAGGCAAAGGATGTCAACGATGAGAATGAGAAATACGCACTCCGCACATGGCTCCTGCGGCTGGGGATGAACGGTCCGGATTTCAAAGAAACACGAAAGATCCTCATGGAGAATCTTTCCGGCCATGCGGCTTTCCGCACGGATGAGGAAGCACAGAAGTTCCTTGCAAGGGAAAAGGCAAAACGGGATGCCCTGAAAGCCGCGAAACTGGCGGCACAGAACGGCGATCCTGCCACTTGGGAAACGGCCGCACAGGATGCAGCCCAGCCGACACAGCCCGACTGTGGGGCAGATACGGCGCAGATGCTGGAGGCGGGAGCGTAAGCTCCCAATCCCCCAATGTGGGCCGAAAAATATGCGAGACCCTCTTCCATTGTACCGATATTAACTCTGAAAATGTACATTATCAAGCAGATAAACCGCAGAAATGTACACGATCATTCTGCCTCATATTTGTCGAATATATGTTCTTTTATATCCTTGCTATTATCCGCACCTGACGGTAATATGCACATACCGAAAGGGAAAACAAGGAAAAAACAAAGGAGAACATACCATGAACGATAAAACAAGAGAGCAGATTGAAGCCATGAAAAACCAGACCATCGGAGTTGAGATCGAGATGAACAACATCACCAGAGAAAAAGCGGCAAGAAAGGTTGCCGAGTACTTCGGAACCAGAGCATGGAATGCCGCCAGCGAGTACGGATATTACAGCTGGGCTTGCAAGGACCAGCAGGGCAGGGTTTGGAAATTCCAGAGGGACGTGAGCATCTACGGACCGGACGCAGAAAAATGCGAACTGGTCACCCCGATCCTCACCTACGACGACATCGAAACCTTGCAGGAAATCATCCGGCTGCTCCGAAAGGCAGGAGCAAAGAGCGGCCCAAGCCGCGGATGCGGAGTCCACATTCACATTGGCAAAGGCAACCACACCGCAAAGACCATCCGCAACCTTGTGAACATCATGGCGGCGCACGAACAGCAGATCGGCAGAGCCATCCGGATCGATGCAGGGCGCACCGGACAATATTGCCGTGTGGTCGACCACCGCTTCCTCGACCGGCTGAACCGCGAGAAGCCGACCACCATGCGCAAGCTGGAAGACATCTGGTACGAAGGCAACGGTTCCAGCTGGGAAAACCGGAATGCCCATTACAATTCAAGTCGGTACCACATGCTGAACCTCCATGCCACCTTTACAAAAGGGACCATTGAATTCCGCCTTTTCCAATTCGCAGACCCAGCGGACGGAAAGCGTAACGGACTGCATGCCGGTGAGATGAAAGCCTACATCCAGCTTTGCCTCGCAATGAGCCAGCTTGCCAAGATGGTCAGAACGGCAAGCCCGAAGCCCCAGCAGACCGACAACGACAAATACGCAATGCGGTGCTGGATGCTCCGGCTGGGATTCATTGGTGAGGAGTTCGCAACGGCAAGGGAAATCCTTCTGCGGAATATGGAGGGCAACGCAGCATGGCGCAACAAATAAGCGCCAGCTGTACGGGCACCTTTTGGGCGGGCAACCGCCCTTGAGGTGGTAGAAGGAGGTGCAGGTTTATGAAAAGCACGTTAAAAAATGAAAGCACACCGGGCGGCAGGACCTTTAAGGTGACCATCACCGAGACCTACCAGAGAACGGTGACCATTTATGAATCCGAAATGAAAGAGCCGACCGTGGAGGAAGCCCTGCGAGTGGCAGAGGACTGGTGGCAGGACAGCCAGATTGAGCTTGGGACAGATGATTTCCAGGGCGTGGAATTCACTGGCAGGGAGGACGGTGAGGCGGATGTTTGAATTGATCAGCCGAAGCCCATCCAGATATTATCTTGCCTACGGAAGTAACCTCGACATGGAGCGGATGGGAAAGAGATGCCCCTACGCTGTGGTGGTCGGCACGACCGAGATCAAGGGCTACCGGCTTCTGTTCAAAAAGAGCAAGACCGGCTGCTATGCCACCATTGAGCAGGACGCCAATGAAAGCGTACCGGCAGTGGTCTGGAAGCTCTCGGAATATGATGAGCTCCTGCTGGACCGGTACGAGGGCTGCCCAAGATACTACTACAAGAAACAGTTTCAGCTTCCGGTCTGGAACCTGAACGGGAACCGCATGAAAAAGGCAAAGCCCTGCATCGCTTATGTGATGCACGAGGACCGGCGGCTTGGCTGCCCGGATGCCGAGTATTTTGAACTGCTGTGCGGCGGATACAGCGACTGGGAATTTCCGCTGGACACACTGAAGCGTGGACTGGTAGCTAGTATCGGAAGGGCGGAAGCCATCCGGTATCTGAAGAAGCAGCAGATGATGTAAGAGTACACGATCAAAAGCAAAAAACATTGTGCAGTATATGATGCTCATCGGCCTTGATAAATCAGGGCAGAAGAGTGATATATACCATACCGCCAGACAAGAGCGGAGAAAACCGAAGGGAGAGATTCAAATGAAGAACAAGAAATATTACATCGCCTACGGCAGCAACCTGTCGGTGGAGCAGATGGCATACCGGTGTCCGGATGCAAAAATTGTAGGGCAGGCGGTGCTGGCAGGCTGGGAGCTTTTGTTCCGGGGCTGCGCCACCATCGCACCGAACCCGAAGAAGAACACGCCGGTTCTGGTGTGGGAGATTTCGGAAAGGGACGAAGGAAACCTCGACCTCTATGAGGGCTACCCGAATTACTACCGCAAGGAAGACCTGAACATCGAACTGCTCCGGGAAGGGGCAGAACCGGAGATGGTGACCGCAATGGTATATATCATGAAGAACGACTTCGGACGCCGCGCACCGAGCCGGTATTACTACAAAGTTCTGCATGACGGCTACAAGGCATTCCACTTCCCGATGCACATCCTCGAAGGTGCGCTGAAGGAATGCATGGATAAGGATGCCGCCCAGCGGATGATCGAGGAGGTGCAGGCATGAATTTCGCAGATCAGAAAATGGTCAAGAAGTTGAGAAAAGAGTTCCCGGTCGGATGCCGGATCGTCCTCGATGAGATGGATGATAGGCAAGCACCGCCCATCGGAACGCAGGGAACCTGCAACGGGGTCGATGATGCCGGAAACATCTTGGTGAACTGGGACACCGGAAGCCATCTTAACGTTGCCTACGGCGCGGACAGTTGCCACCGTGTGGCAACGGATGCCGAGGTCAAGGTGTCGCTCGACCACCTTGGTAAAACGCGACAGACCGGCCCACGTTGCCCCAGGTGCGGAGCAAAGCCTGACTGCTACGACCATCAGCAACAGGCACTCAGCCGAAGGGCGGACATCCAGATCTGCAACCGCTGCGGAACGGAGGAAGCATTAGAGGACATTGCATGGGGCGGACAGCAGAAGATGCATCTTGCAGACTGGGCAATCGTGAAAGGGGGATGGGTCGAATGAAAGTTCTTCTGATCAAACCGATGGAGCATCCGCAGGTGGTTGACATTGAAAACTCCCTGAAAGAGTTCTACCGCATCCTCGACTGCGACTGCATCACAGCCACCTACCCGTGGGAAGAACGCGCCGCCCTGGTCACCGATGACAACGGGCTGTTCACCGAGAAGCCATTCAGCCGATACATTCCGGAGCTGGAGCAGCCCATCAAGGGAAACTTCTTCATCTGCGGATTGGGCGAGGAAGATTTCGCAGAGCTGCCACAGGACCTGATTCAGAAATTCAGGGAACGCTTCTGGGTGCCGGAGGCATTCGTCAGCATGTTCGGGCAGATGGCAGTCATCCAGATGGATGACGGAACGAAGCCGGAATAAGATACCACAATCAGAAAAAATACCCTCTCGGCCAGAAAAGACCGGGAGGGCTTAGTTTAACAGGAGGAGCCTATGGGACACAGAAAGATGCCGGCTTATGGCGAGAGGGAACACGGCGGCAGATACATTCTGGATGAATACGAATGGTCAAGAAACCACTGTAAGGCGGTGACCATCCGCAGATGGAAAAGGGACCTAAAAAAGAAAGCCAGAGCGCATAACCGCAGGGTGATGCATCAGGCAATGCAGGGCGAAGCCGATTAGACGGAAAATGGGGGCCTCAAAAGAATGGGAACCCCCTTCCAGTTTACTGTATATTACCTCTGGAAAGCAACGATAGCAAGGAGAACCGCCGCCATAATGTACACAAACATCTGGCAGCGGTTTTGTGTATCATACCAAACCAAAACGGGGGATACGAGGCAGAACCCCAGCTTCTGCTGGGGGAGCCTTTTGGGATTCCTTAGAAGAAATCCCTCATGCTCATGCCGACCTCGTTCAGTCGTTCCTCCATGCTGTGGTAGTGCCAATCTTCTTCCTCTTCTTCGTCCTCTTCCTCAAGCTCTTCTGGGAAGGGGTCGTGCCGCCATCCGGCTTTCTGGTATTCTTCTTCCCGGATGTCGTTGCGGTCGTAAATATCCAGCTCGTATTCTTCTTCAAGCTCTGCGATGCGGTTTTCGATTGCGGTTTCAACTTCTGTAATGGTCTTTTTCATGGTTTTTGTCCTCCGTTTTTGGTTTGGTTTTCTTTGCTTTCGTTGTGTGTATAATGCCGCAGAAACACATATATAGCAAGTCAATCAGGGGTTATATATGTACCAAACATGAGGGGCAAAGATCGTTGATAATATGACGTTTTATGGCCTTGCTATCACAGGGCGGTGACGGTAATATACAGCTACAAAAAGCAAAGGAGGACAGCAAAATGGCTGATTGGAGAACATGGAAAAAAGGGAGAAAGACAACATGGCACTGGAACGAATTCGATGGAAGCGGAAGACGGGAAGGAATCATCACCGAGGTTCATGAAGACCATGCGATTATGGAAGCAGACGGCATGCACCTCTGGATCGACGATGACACGGCAGAGATGTTCAGCTAAGAAAACGGGGAGGGAAACCTCCCCGGATAAACACATAAATCCTCCAGATCAGGGGGCAGATGATCGTGTACTTTAGCCGCTTGATAGTATCCGGCAGTGACGGTAATATACAGCTACCAAAACGAAAGGGGCAAAGAACATGGAACGCTACACTTACGAGATCACCTTTACACGGCTGGATGGACAGCCGGATGAAATCCAGCAGCACACCAGCGAGGAGCTGGCAAGAGAATGCTTCCGGCTTTTCGATGAGCCGGACAGCGCAGAGATGTACAGCAAAATCGAACTTAGCTGCCACGACTGGGAAACAGGCGCGGATGAGATTCTGGAAACGATGACATTTTGAGAGGAGAACAAAAACATGACCTACACAAAAATCAACCTTTATCTTGCAAACGGAATTCCAGAGGCACTCAGCAACCTCTGGTACGGAAGCGACAGTGCGGTGGTCGAGATCAGGGATGCCGTTGAGGATGCGAAGAACGGCAAGGACCTTCTGAACCGCATCCAGAAGATGAAGCTCCTTCGGAAATTCACCCTCGACAGGGAGAACGACAAGCGCATCCGCTTCAAGGGAACGGACTGCTGGCGCAACGTAAGCTACCTCGAAATCATCCGCTAAAGGCAAGACCGACAGGCGCAAGGGGCTGGAAATGACCAGCCTTTTGCTCGTGTCTGTCTTCCGGAAGCTGGCATGAAAAGCACATAAATATGACAATTACAGGGTCAAATGATCGTGTAGTTTAGCCGCTTGATAGTGTTTCGAGCTGACGGTAATATGTGCATACCGAAAGGGGAAAACAACAAAAACTGAGGATACGACAATGACGAAGAACGAAGACCGCATCAATAAACTTTTCAAGGAACTGGTACCGGATACGGGCAAGGCAGACAGCCTCGCAGGGGAGCTGGTAAGGGCAATGAGCCGCATCGGATACCGCTTTTACAACGACGGCGACCAGCTGGGCATCGGCTACGGCAAGGAAACCTGCAACCCTGCAGGGCGGTTCCTTGGAGCCAAGGGCAACGACAAAATCGCTAAACTGACTGCAGATGCCTGGGCAGTCTACAGCGAGGAAGCCTACGAAAAGGTTCTGGACATCCTTTGCGGAGCGGTTGCCGACTATGTTGAGCAGAACCCAGACCTTAGAAACCAGCCGACCGAAGATATGTGGGACTTCAAGGATGAGGAAGAAGACCAGGATGACAGCTGGGATGAAGAGGAAGATGACTGGGGCGAAGAGGAAGATTACGAGGACGAAGAAGACTACTAAGCCAGAGAAACACATGGGGCTTGCCGGTAACGGCAGCCCTTTTCTTCTGCTGTAATACGCACAGTTCCGGGCGGCTATCTTTGTGTAGTATGGCCGCTTGATAGTGTGTGACATAGACGGTAATATGCACATACCGAAACGGAAAACCAAGAAAAACGGAGGAAACCACCATGAAGAAGAACATTACCAAGGAAGAAGAAAAAGCCCTGCTGGAGATCGCCAAGCGCCTGATGGCAGCGATAGACAGCCGGGGCGACCTCGAAGCCCGCGATAATGACAGCGAGGACTTCATTGAGGTTCCGGTCTGGGGCATCCAGAAAGCAATGGAGGAAGCCTACCTGCTGGGACGGATGAGCAGATAAACCGACAGCCCCCGACACAGCCCCACACAGGGGCTTGTGCCACGGGTGGCAAAACAATCCGAAGGAACCGACAACGCCCCAGACAGGGGCAGATGTGGCGGCGTGGAGGAAGGGAAAGCACACATGGAAGAACGGATGATGGATGTCATCGTGGAAATCTACAACCACATGGATGACAGCGATAAGG
>ENA-ORRQ01001058-ORRQ01001058.1-human-gut-metagenome-genome-assembly--contig:-NODE-1058-length-22946-cov-4.792145_pt1 | contig 22946 bp, 14 predicted proteins | sample MGYA00242177_ERZ509138 | MGnify/ENA primary metagenome ERZ509138 (study PRJEB26280, sample SAMEA2338628) | human gut metagenome | biome: human gut; feature: human-associated habitat; material: faeces... | reverse complement strand
CCTGGAGTGCCGCATCAAGGAGAAGTATGACGAAAGCGAAACCGGCTATTATCTCGTTGCCGAAATCGTCAATATTCTTGTGGATGAAAAGTATCTGGCAGAAGACGGAAATCCAGACATGGAGAAGATGGAACTGATTGTCTTCGACCCTATTCATCACGGCTATATCCAGCTGGGCGAGAAAGTCGGAAACGCATTCTCTGACGGCAAGGCTTTGAAATAATAGTCAAAAACAGAACAGGAAAGCAAACAAAAGTTCGTTTTCTATTCCAGTTTTTACTATTTTTGCACCATAATAATGGATTTAGAACATATAGGTAACAAATGCGGTTTCTCTGACACCGGAATGCTGAACAGATGCAGCCAGCTTGTGGGTGGCGACAAGGATATGGTTAAAGTATTTAAGTACAAAGGATTAAAAAATGAGAAAGAAATCAAGAGAAATGGATAGTGAGTGGGCATTGGAAGTAATGCACAAGGCTCCGTATATAACTGTCAGTTTTATTGACGAAGACGGCAAACCTTATGGTTTACCGCTGTCGCTCGCATCTGATGATGATGTGAACTGGTATTTTCATGGTGCCTTGGAAGGCAAGAAGTTGGAGGCAATCAAGGCTCATCCTGAGGTTTGCCTTTCAGCCGTAACCCGTTGTGCGCCTACGGTTGGTCCGAAGGACGGCAGTTTCACCCTGCAGTTCAAATCAGCCATTGCATTCGGCAAGGCTGAAATCGTGACCGAGGATGCAGAGAAAATTCATGGTCTTAGACTAATCTGTGAGCGTTTCCTTCCTCAACACATGGATGCTTTCGACCAGAGCATCGCCCGTTCCCTATCACGCACGGCTGTTGTTCGCATCACGCTTACTGAGCCACCAACCGGCAAGCGCAAGCAATATGATAAGGAAGGCGTGGAAATGAAATATGGCAGAATGGAATAAATGAACTTTAAAACATATTGATTATGAAGAAGATAAAGTTAAGCAATGGCGTGGAAATGCCACAATTAGGATATGGTGTTTATCAGGTGGAACCTGATGAGTGTGAGCGTTGTGTGGTGGATGCTCTCAGCGTGGGCTATAGGATGATAGATACTGCGCAGGCTTATCTCAACGAGGAAGCCGTGGGCAACGCATGGAAGAAAAGCGGCGTGAATCGTGATGAGATTTTCCTCGTTTCCAAGGTCTGGCCTTCCAACTATGGCGATGGACAGACCATGAAGAGCATCGACGAGAGTCTGCGCAAACTGCAGACCGACTACATCGACCTGATGCTCCTCCACCAGCCTTACTGCGACCGCTACGGTGCCTATCGTGACTTGGAAAAAGCTTACAAGGCAGGAAAGATTCGTGCCATCGGAGTGAGCAACTTCTTCCCTGATCACCTTATAGACCTGGCTTCCAACATGGAGATTGCACCGATGGTGAACCAGATGGAGACGCACGTGTTCAACCAGCAGCACGAGACCCGAAAATTCATGAATGAGTTTGGCACCAAGCTCATGGCATGGGCTCCGTTGGCAGAAGGTCAGAACGGACTGTTCACCAACCCTACCCTCACCCAGATTGGCGAGAAATACGGCAAGACTGCCGCACAAGTAGCCTTGCGCTGGCTGTTGCAGAGCGATGTAATCATCATCCCGAAGACTGTTCATAAGGAACGAATGCAGGAGAATCAGAATCTCTTCGACTTCGAACTTGATGCTGAGGACATGCAGAAGATTGCTGCGCTCGACACCGCCCATAGTCTCTTCCTCGACCATCATAGCGGAGAAACAACCAAGCAGTTTATGGAATGGAGAGCTGTGCTGAAACCTACAGAATAGCCGAGGACCTCATGTAGGTGGCGAGCGGCTTCGCCACAGGCCTTGGAGAGGAGAAATGAATGGAGCAGTAAACACCCTCGAGCTATTACAATTACAGTTATTACAGTTATTACAAATAGGGGGAATATCTTACAACCCCTTCTTTAAGACTTTATAACTAATTAATAATCAATAAGTTATATATAGAAAAGACAGAAATAGTAACCCTTGTAAATAAAACTGTAATAACTGTAATTGTAATGACAGCCCACACCCTACTCTCTCTAAAAGGCTTAAAATCAACAACTTAACAAATCATCAGACATGACAAATTTTAAATACAATCTCAATAAACCCACCCCTCCAGCTATTCCACGCCTCGGAAAAGGCACCGAATGCGTGCAACTTTTGCTTTCGCAGGTGTCGAAGGACATGCATCAGCCACTCGTCCAATGCTTTTCCCAATACTTGGCGCACATGTAAGTGGGGCAGAATTCATATATCCCGACAAAAGTTGGAAGGAAACAAGCGGAATGTTGGCAAATCTCGTAGCCGATAGTGGCGCAGGCAAGTGTCTGCTGTCAAGCATAGTGGGTCAGTAAGCGAAGGCACCATCATCCGTGTATCTCCAGCAGGCGTACGTGCATTGCGCAACATCTCAGACAAAGACATGGTGATGAACAGAATTAACAGAGTATTGATACAAACAAAAAAGCGTTGTCGTTAAAGACGTACAGTCTCAATGATGAGACAAAAACTAACTAAATAGCACATAACGATAACGACAACACAAATTTAGACGCAAAGGTACAACAAAAGTGTAATACTGCCAAATCTGATGTAAATAAATTAAATGAGTTTTAGACTTCCAACGGAGAAATGTGGGGATTTACCACAAATGGCAAGATTATATCGACCCAAGCGTGGTAAATGCAGATACTCCAATCCACGAGTACACTCATATTTGGGCAGAGGTCTTGCGTGAGAACAATCCAAAGGAATGGAACAACATTGTTGGATTGATGGATGGTACAACTCTTTGTAATCAACTGAAGAGAGACTACCCCGAACTGATGACAGAAAGCGATGTTGCAGACGATGTCTTAGCAACCTTTATTCGGCATGAGCCTTCAACCATTCCAATCTGCGCTGATCGGGCAAATGCTTTACTTGGAAATTCTCAAACTTTGCCTTGAAGCCTTCGCCATCAGGACAAGCTGTAGCCAAACCAACCATGACAGGAGTGTTGTCCTGCATCCAGCAGTTGCGCATCATGGTATAGGTCTTGTCATCGAAAGAATAGAAAATCTCAATGGCATCCAAACGGCGTACTGCCTTTATCCATACGAAATCTACAGGCTTGTCGAGTGAGATAACGCTCCAGTCGCTGGTGTGATGAGTGACAACACAACTCAAGTTGTATTTGCCGTCAACATACTCAATACCAGCCTTCAACCAGTTTTCCTTATCTATTCTGATCATAAGGCCAGCCTGATCGAAGCGCACCTTGTAATCGCCAGAAACCTTAACCTTAGCTTCAAACTCACCACCATAAGTGTTGTAATAGAAAGGAGCGTCGTCCACCGTAAAGCCATAGTGCGAGATGCGCCAATAATCGCAATGGCCAGGAACATCCATAGTCAAGGTGTTGTTCTTGATTTCATAACTTGACGGCTCATTAAACCATGTCATTTTCTCTAATTTCTGTGCATGCATTGGCAGGGCTAATGCCGCAGCCATCGCACAATTCATAATCTTCTTCATTATTATTTCTTTTAATTAGTCTTATACCAATAACAGTTGTTTTGCTTTGTTGCAGGCTTCTGTCATATTAGATACCTGCATCTTGTTGATGATGTTCTGACGATGGCGGTCTACGGTATTCTTGCTGATGTCAAGTTTGGAGGCAATCATTTTGCTTGACATTCCTTGACTTACCAATTTAATGACGGTTATTTCGCGCTCACTCAATAGCTGCTTTTCGTCAATGTCGATCTGACGTTCCTCGCCCGTGAGCGTGTTCTTCATGACAGCCACTTTGCTTGTTTTGACAGCAAGGTTGAAAAGACAAATGGCATAGCTTACACCTCGTTGGCCCTTGCCTTGGAAATAGAAAATACGATGGAGCGTGTTCAAATAATTTCCGCTCTTGTCTGCCATACGCATGGTGTTCTCCATATACCAGTCGAATGCGTTGTCAGTATGTGATGTAATGACAAAATGGTTGTATGCCAATTCCTGCAGATTGCGGCGACGCCGGTCGTCAGGGTGGATGCGACACAGTATCTTCTCTTCCCAAATAGAATCTATTTTTTCATAGCTTCCAGCGGGTTCAAAACCTAAGACGTTGCTCGTCCTACCATAATATATATAACTTTTGTCTGTACGCAGATTGCTAAGCACGGCAATGGAATTCTCGCACATAGCATAAGATTTTGCTATAAGCCGAAGTCTATGTTCCTCGTCCTCATCAAACAAGCCATCCATCTGCTGGCGTAATTTCTCATTCAGTTTATCATTAATCTCACTCATAACTAATATGATTATGAGTGCAAAATTAGACTAAGAAAATTATAATCACAAATAACTAATAGAAAAAATCAGTCCTAATGGTCATTTATCAGTATGGCAATTCTCTTAATGGCCCGACAGACGATTTACCATGGCGATTGCGGATGGAAACAGGTATAACGAACATAATTCTACTCGAAATTGAACATTTCTCCTTAAACTTTCAGGCACGATCTGCGTCTAATTCTTAGATGGTGTAAAAAATCCATCACAACTTAGGTATTATATTTTTAAAATTTGTGACTTATGAAAAGATTTTTTCAAATATTGATGTTGACAGACAAGCTAAATACGTTCTTGAGATAGAATATGAACAGAATAAAGGAAGAGAAGCAAGTAGTGGAGCAGATGATACGTCTGTACTGCAGCAAGATGGAGGGCAACAAGGAATTGTGCCCTTCCTGCAAAGAGTTGCTACAATACGCTTCTGCAAGACTGGAACGTTGCAAGTTCGGCGAGAACAAGCCAACTTGCAAGAAATGTCCCATCCACTGCTATCGCCCTCAGATGAAAGAACAAATGTGCAAAGTGATGCGCTGGGCAGGTCCGAGAATGATTTTGTATCACCCGGTTGCTGCCATCAAGCACATCATAAGAGAATTGTAACAAGCGGGAATAACAATACAGATTGCAATAATACAGATTGCAATAATGGCCTATTTGCGCATCTATTGGTTTAAAATAAAGCTAAGCCTTAAAACAGAATTTGTATCATTGGTTACCTTGCAACGGTCATCGACGCGCTCATTTACAAGCCACACAATTTTGCCCTCAGCATCGCAGACAACAAGCTGACGACGCTTCTCAAACACGTTCTTTTTTTTATCCGTAAGATAATCGCTTATAAGCTTAAAACCCTTCATGCCGAACGGCACAAACTTATCGCCAGCAACATAACGACGAACAGTTAACGGAAACAACACGTTTTGCGCATCCAAGCAAACACAATCGGCTTGCTTGCTTAATGAAAACGTGGAATCACGTTCTATCTGTTCAATTTTTAATTTATCGTTTTCTTGGTTAAGAACATATGTGCCTACCTCGGGCAGCTTAATTGGCTTAAACGCCATCTCCTCTCGTTTATCAATAAGTATGCGTCCACGAGTAAGAGCCATTGAATAATCCTCGCTCTGCCACTCTTTTGTGCCATGTTGTTCCCGGCTCATTATGGAACGATAAACCTCGTTTATCTGACTGGACTGAAAGCCGTAACGCTTCAGCAGGGTATAAAGGAGATATTCGGGTGACGGAAAACTAAGCAAACGCTCTACATCAAAACTATTAACTTTCAAACCATAAGAAAGAGCCTCATCTAACGAATGGTCTATAATTTTGCACGCTTCAGCTACATGTTCAGCCGCTTTTGCTATTGTTGTTTTCACATCAGGGTTCAGCTCTTGAAGAAGAGGAAGAATCTGAAGACGAATTTTGTTGCGCATCACATCAGCCACAAGATTAGTGCTGTCTGTGACGTAGTTTTGATTTTTGCAGCCAAGATAATTTATAATGTCTGCTCGGCTCACGCACAGAAGAGGCCTCAGAATATTGCCGTTTACAGGCAAGATACCGCGTAAGCCATGAACGCCTGTACCGCGAACCAAGTTCAAGAGAACTGTCTCCACGCTGTCGTCGCGATGATGGGCCACACAAATGCCATCAAGCGAAAGATCTTTGCACAGGTTTTGAAAATAAGCATAGCGGAGCGAGCGGGCTGCCATCTCTATGCTCACATGATGAAGAGCGGCGTAACCTCGCGTGTCGAAATGGGCAAGATGCAGAGACACACCACGGCTCTTACACAGGTTCTTACAAAACTGTTCGTCCCTGTCCGACTCTTCTCCACGAAGATGAAAATTACAATGAGCCGCTTCTATATGAAACCCCATGTCTTGCATGGTTAACAGCAACGCCACACTATCTGCTCCTCCAGATAAGGCAACAAGATAATGACCTGTAGCACGAACCACATTGTGTTGCGTTATATAGGTCTTTATCTTTGATAAGAACTGTTTTTCTATTTTGCAATTTTCACCTTGTAACATGAAAAGATTTTTATAAGGAATGAACGTTTTCTAGGGGTCGTTAGCTCTTAAAGCCGTGTTACTATTCTACATACAGCACCAATCCCTTAAGATATTCTCCCTCAGGGTGGTAGATATTTATCGGATGATCTGCAGGCTGATGCAACTGATGCAAGATGCGCACCTTGCGGTTAGCCTGTACGGCAGCAGTAAACACGGCATTGCGGAAGTTGTCTTTTGACACAACCTGCGAACAGCTGAAGGTGAACAATATGCCTCCTGGCTTTATGCGCTGAAGACCTTTCACGTTAAGACGTGTGTAGCCTTTGAGCGCATTGTGAAGAGCTGCACGATGCTTGGCAAAAGCTGGTGGATCGAGAATTATAAGATCATATTTCTTGTCGTTGGCGTCAAGAAACTTGAATGCGTCCTCGCAGAATGCTTCATGACGAGGGTCGTTACCAAAGTTGTCGGCAATGTTGCGGTTAGTCAGCTCAATTGCCTTTGCGCTACTGTCTACCGAGTGCACAATGTTGGCACCACCACGCATGGCGTATACAGAGAAGCCGCCTGTATAACAGAACATGTTGAGAACAGAACGATCCTTGGCATACTGCTCAAGCAAGCTTCTGTTTTCGCGTTGGTCAACAAAGAAGCCGGTTTTCTGGCCACGAAGCCAGTCGACATGAAACTTCAATCCGTTCTCCATAGCCACATCGTTTTCGTCGCCACCATATATAAAAGAGTTTTCATGTTCCACATCAGCTTTGAAGGGAAGCGTTGTTTCACTCTTATAATAGATGTTCTGTATGCGCGACCCCATAACCTCAACCAACGCCTCGCTAATAGCGTGGCGCATGAGGTGAATGCCTACACAATGGGCTTGCATAACGGCGGTAGGACCATAACAATCAATCACCAAGCCAGGAATGTTGTCGCCCTCGCCATGAACCAATCGATAGGTGTTGTTGTGGGGATTGTCGGCAATAGAGATTGCACGACGCATGTCAAGAGCCGATTTCAGACGCGAGATCCAGAACCCATGGTCTATGACAGTATCCTTGAATGTAAGTACGCGCACGGCGATGGAACCTATCTGGTACATGCCGACAGCAATAAACTCTCCATTGCTGCTTATCACACGCACAAGCTCGCCCTCTTCCACACCATCATCAATGGCGGCAATGGCTCCTGAGAACACCCAAGGATGAAAACGTTTCAAACTCTCTTCCTTGCCTCTCTTAAGATATATTGATTTATACATATTGTTTTTGATGTTTTGTTTTTTATATTGGGCAATCTCTAATAAGAATGTGTTGTCTTCAACAATAAGGTTCTATTGTTCTTTTACCTTTACCTCTGTTGTTTCAGATTCCACCTTAGCAGCAGCTAAGCGCTTAGCTTTGGGCTTGGTTGCCTTTGGCTTTACTTCTTTGTCTTTAACCTTAGCTTCTTCTGCTTTTGCTTTTGCCATCTCCTCTTTTACCTTTGCAAGATTATCCTTTGCCTTGGCATAAGCTTTTTTAACCCTTGCCATCTCTTCCTTAGCCTTAGCTAAAGATTCCTTGGCTTTGGCTAGCATTTCCTGAAGCGTCAGCTGATTTTCTTTTGACGAGGCCTTCTTATCATTTAAAGCCGCCTCTGAAGAAACGTCTGTAGTAGGTTCTTCCTTATCATTGGCAGCATCGTTAGGAGTAGCCGCCTCAACAGGTTTTTCCTTTACCTTGACAAGCTTAAAATCGCCTTCTGCCTCAAGACGCAGAATTTCCTGATACAGGTTTATGCAAGCCCACGCATCGGTAGCAGCATAACGTTTCTGCTTTTCGTTCAAAACATCTGCCTCCCAGTTGGTAAGGCGCTGGCGCTTGCTTATCTTCTCGCCAAAAATGTTGGCATAGAGCTTTTGCAAACTCAGATCTTCTATACCTATACGTCCAACAATATTTTGGATGTCAATAAACAGACCGGGGGTAAAGTCGGTACGGCGATGCAACGAACAAATGTCGTCATGCCAAGACAGTCCGATCATCGGAACGGTGGTGTTTGACAGCAAACGAATGACCGAAGGAGGCATTCCGATAAAGTTAAGACGGAACAAAAAGCAGACCTCGCGCGTAGATACCTGAAGGAGGGCCACCTTGTGCATGTGTCCCTTCTTAAACGAGGGTTTGGTCTCTGTGTCCACCCCCATGATGTCGCAAGACAAGAGATAATCTACCGCTTTGTCGGCCTCGCTCTCGCTCTGCACCACAACTATTTTTCCCGGAAATAACACTTGGGGCAAAGCGTTAATTTTGTTTTTGTCGTATTTGTTGTATATTGTTTTCATCGTCCCTTTTACTTACAAATTGCAAAATTAGAAAAAAAGTTATGATTTTTTGAACGTTTCCAACTTTTTTACACTATTTTTGCAGTAAAATAAGTAAGTCATACTAATGGGAAAAAGAAAATCAGGACAAAAACAGGCAAAAACAAACAGCTTGACGAGTCTTCAAAACATATTAAGTAACGAACGTGCCGACTTTATTTTCGGACTATTGTTTCTTGCTGTCGCAGCAATAATGTTCATCGCTTTCGTGTCATTCCTGCGCACCGGACAGGCAGACCAGAGCATATTGGAGAACATGCGTCCAAGCGAGTGGCAGAACGAGAAGAACATCTTTTCCAACTGCTGCCACAGTTTTGGAGCCATCGTGTCTTATTTTTTCATAACACTAAGCTTCGGTCTCTCATCCTTTGTCATTCCAATATTCATGATTGCCGTAGGCATGAAGCTCATGGGCATCTTCAACCTTAATATATGGAAATGGTTCTTCTCCCTGACGGTTGTCATGGTGTGGAGCTCCGTTGCCTTTGCAAAGTTTCTTGCGCCCATCATGCGAGACGAAGTTTATAACCCAGGCGGCAACCATGGTCTCTATTGCATGCAACATCTTGAGAACCTCATAGGCTCTCCTGGTCTAACTATCACACTCGTTGTAACAGCCATTATATTCCTTACCTTCATCAGTTCGCAGACCATCATTCTTATAAGGAAGATGCTCAATCCTGTGAAATATCTTACGAGTAAGGTAAAGATTACGGTTACAAACTCAATGGACGCAAACTATAATCAGGAGGAGCACACAACAGACGTAAACACGCAAAACGAGGACGATGAAAATGAGCTGAAGCACGCTCAACAGGAGCAACAAGACGCTCAGGAACCACGTTACGGAGCGACGGTAATAAATCTGACCGATGCCAACACTCCTGAGCTAAAGAAAGCGGAAGACGAGACAGCCGACGGCAAGCAAGGCGACGATCCTGCCACAGAAGACGGGGGCAACGCAACAACCATTACTCTTGACCCCAAAACGCCAGTTAAAAATGACAATTATCTGGACGCAGCAAAGGCAGACGGCAAGGGGTCTCTCCTTATAGAGGTGGCAAAGGGTGACGAGAAGGCCAACGCATCAACCTTAAATGTGGAGAGTCAGCTCCACACACCCATCAATCCCAAAGAGCCTTTCACACTATATAAGTATCCGACGCTCGACTTGCTAAAAAAATATGACGACGCCACGCCTACAGTCGACATGGACGAGATCAACAGCAACAACGCTCGCATTGTAGAAGTGCTCAACAGTTTTGGCGTGGGCATAAAAGAAATAAAAGCAACTGTAGGCCCCACCATCACGCTCTATGAGGTGACACCTGCCGAGGGCGTGCGCATCTCGAAAATCCGTAACCTTGAAGACGACATCGCCCTCAGCCTTAGCGCTCTCGGCATTCGTATTATAGCTCCTATACCTGGCAAAGGAACGGTAGGTATAGAGGTGCCAAACAAGAAGAAGAACATTGTGTCGATGGAGAGCATTCTCAACTCGCGTAAGTTTAAAGAGTGTAAGTATGACCTGCCTGTAGCGCTCGGAAAGACCATCACCAACGATGTCTACATTGCTGACCTCACAAAGATGCCTCACCTCCTTGTTGCCGGTGCCACAGGCCAAGGCAAGTCGGTTGGTCTGAATGCCATCATAACCTCTCTTCTCTACAAGAAGCATCCAAACGAGCTGAAGTTTGTGCTTGTTGACCCGAAGAAGGTCGAGTTTAGCGTCTACAACCCCATTGCTGACCATTTCATGGCCTCGTTAGACGAAAATGTGGATGAGCCAATCATTACAGACACGTCTAAGGTTGTAAAGACCCTCAACGGTCTCTGCGCGCTCATGGACAACCGTTACGGCTTGCTTAAAGATGCGGGAGCGAGAAACATAAAAGAGTATAATGAGAAATATCTTAACCATAAGCTCAACCCCGCTCACGGTCACGAGTTCATGCCTTACATCGTCGTCATCATTGACGAGTTTGGAGACCTTATCATGACAGCAGGAAAGGACATTGAGCGTCCTATAGCCCGTATAGCACAGCTTGCCCGTGCCGTAGGCATACACATGGTTATCGCCACACAGCGTCCTACGACTAACATCATAACAGGCACCATCAAGGCCAACTTCCCTGGACGTATGGCCTTCCGCGTGAGCGCCATGATCGATTCAAGAACCATCCTCGACCGACCTGGTGCAAACCAGCTCATAGGAAAGGGCGACATGCTCATCATCAACGGAAGCGAGCCCATCCGTGTGCAATGTGCATTTGTCGACACGCCTGAGGTAGAGCGCATAAACAAGTACATTTCAGAACAAAGCGGTCCCGTGGAACCCATGCCCATACCAGAGCCTGTCAATCCTGATGGTGGCGACTCAACCATGGCAGCTGGAGGTTCAGGCGAGATAGGAAGCCTTGATCCCTACTTTGAAGAAGCAGCACGCTCCATTGTGAGCACGCAGCAAGGCAGCACCAGCATGATTCAACGCCGCTTCTCTATCGGCTATAATCGTGCCGGACGACTCATGGACCAGCTCGAAAAGGCAGGTATCGTTGGAACAGCTCAAGGCAGCAAGCCACGCGAGGTGCTAATAAGCGATGAAAACCAGCTTAACACTCTGCTTGCCAATTTAAAGAAATAGAAGCGACAAATGGGTGAGAGAAAAGTTCTGAAGATTTCTCTTGAAAAGCAATTTTGGAAACATTAACGAAAGAGCATTAATGAAAGAAAGGACATTATTTGTGAGCGACATGGACGGCACGTTGCTCAACAGCCAGTCTGAGCTGTCGCCTTCAACAATAGAGCGCCTTAACACGCTCATCAACTACAAGGGAGTGCTCTTTACCGTAGCAACAGCTCGCACACCAGCTACAGCAACAGTCTTGATGAAAGATGTAAAGAGCAACATTCCTTACATTCTCATGACGGGTGCCGCATTATGGGATCCACAGCAAAGTTGTTTCTCAAACGTAAGGACGATGAGCAATGAAGCAGTAGAACAAATATTAGAGGTCTTTGCGAAACACCATGTCGCACCTTTCGTCTATCGTCGACATGGCAACACGCTCATAGTGCACCATAGCCACAACATGACGGAGCGCGAGAAGGCCTTCATGGAACCTCGCGTTCAAACACCCCTGAAGCAGTTGCGCCTGTGCGACAAAATCGCTGCCCACGACGTCGATGAAGCCATGCTTGTGTTCTCACTTGGCCCCTACCCTGCTATGGACGCCATAAACAAAGAGCTACAAGAGCGCGGCGTGGCTTGCTCACCCGCATGCTATTATGACATTGACGACTCCGCACAAGGAATCCTTGACATTTATGCTCCTGACACCAACAAGGCGTCGGCCATAAAGCGTCTGGCCAATGAGCTTGGCGCCACACGCATTGTTGTGTTTGGCGACAATCGCAACGATCTGTCCATGATGCGCATAGCCGATCATAGCGTGGCTGTGGCAAACGCCTATGACGAGGTAAAAGCACAAGCCGACGAGGTTATTGGCTGTAACGACGACGATGCTGTTGTGAAATGGATTGAAGATAATTGTTAAACCCAAATCGGTCGTTAGGATCTTACCATCATTCTTTGAACCGCAGGCTTCGCTGCCTTCGGCAGCTCAACCAGCGGTTATGGATATTCGCCGCCTTCTTGCTCTGGCAAGCGACAAAGTAGAGCGCGGCGACGCTCGCTTGAGATAATTTCCATTTATTAAATGCGAAAGTTCAGTTATCTAATAACCAAACTCATAAACCAATCATTCAACACCCCGTGTGCTTGGTTCTGCGAGTCGGCACAAAGAAGCAGCGTACGCGAGCCGTCTGTCAAGGTGGGACCAAGACACATTCCTTCATAGTTGGCGAAAGACCGCGCCGTAAGGTTCATCTTGGTCTTCCATTCATAGACAAGGGTTTTGTCTACAGCTTGTGTAGAGCCATGCAGGTTCTCAGAAAATCCATGATTCTTGCTCAACGTGACACAATAGATTTTGTTTCGCACCCACGCACCAATTTTCTTCTTCGGGACATAACACTCGCGTTCGAGAACCAACACCTTGTTGTTGTCAAGAGCTGTCAACTCACTAATGCCAAAAGCATAATTGCCAGCCTTATAAGCCTTGCCTAAGGGCTTGTCTGCCACATACAGCCAGCTGCCAAGCACCTTTAGCGACAATTCGTCGATGGCCTGTATGCGGAAGCGCCATGGTTCATTGTTGTCTCTTTGCAAGTCTTCAGGAAGAGGGTTTTCTGTACATGTAAACAACAAACCTCTATAGCCGTCATAAGCCAACGACTCATAACCGCCATTGCCGACACCCTTCTCAAGCTGTAGCTGGCGTCCTTCGGCCTTACCGTCAAGCGAGTATTCCTTTATCATGCTGTCCGCCTCGCCAACGACCATAACCGACTGACGATGAGGCAAAAACGCCACACCTTCAGCATCACGGTTTTTATTGTTGGCTCCTACAACAAACCCCTTGTCCACGACCTTTTTAATCTGCCCGGAAACCGAATCGGTTTCTATCTCAACGAGCCTATACCCGTCGCTGGCATATTTATCATCAGCAAGCATATAAAGGTTATCGGCAAAATGTGACATTCCGCTATAATTGCCTGCCGGCAGCGTCTTCTCAAATTGCACCTGTCGGTTGGCCCTTACCACCATCTGAGCTTGCACTCTGCCAAACACACAACTTGCAAGCAAGAGCGTCAACACTATTTTTCCTGTTTGTTTTCTTGTCATAGTTTTCTGTTTAAATCGGCAATAACCGTCTATTTTAGGCGACAAATATACGGAAATATTATAAAAAACGCACATTACAGTCCCCTTTTTTAGGTATTTTATGCTAAACAACACATCTTTCTCTTTATCATTACACATTATATAAAGAAAAAATATTAATTTTGTAATGTTTTGAAAATATGTAGATGTAAAGGGCTTATAAAAAATAAAACAATAATATGTTGAGCCCATATCGCGTAATAAACATAAATCGAATGAAACGATGAAACTATCAGATCTTAAAACAGGTGAACGCGGTGTCATAGTGAAAGTTACCGGACATGGTGGCTTCAGAAAGCGCATCGTGGAGATGGGTTTTATAAAGGGCAAAGTTGTCGATGTGCTCCTCAACGCCCCTCTACAAGATCCTGTTAAATATAAAATCATGGGCTATGAGGTGTCTTTGCGCCATTCTGAAGCCGACATGATCGAGGTAATATCGGAAGAAGAGGCCAAGAAGCTGAAAGACAGCGAAGCAGCAAAGGCAGGCGCTACACCCGATATAGAGCCGACCGAATGTGAGGACAACATCACGGACGAGCAGCTCCACGATGCTGCCATGAGGAAGCGTCGCATCATAAATGTGGCGCTTGTCGGAAACCCGAATTGCGGCAAGACCTCTCTCTTCAATTTCGCATCAGGAGCCCACGAACATGTCGGCAACTATTCAGGCGTTACCGTTGACGCCAAAGAAGGCCACGCCACATTTGAAGGTTATCAGTTTAACCTCGTCGACTTGCCCGGCACCTACTCGCTCTCGGCCTATTCGCCAGAAGAGCTTTATGTGCGCAAGCAACTCATAGAGAAGACCCCTGACGTCATTATAAACGTCATCGACACAAGCAATCTGGAGCGTAACCTCTACCTCACCACGCAACTCATCGACATGCACCCACGCATGGTCTGTGCACTCAACATGTTTGACGAGACAGAGAAGCGTGGCGACAACGTCGACTATGGCAAGCTCGGACAACTCTTTGGTGTACCCATGATTCCTACATCCTTCAAGAGCGGACGTGGCGTTAAGCTTCTCTTCCATGTTATAATAAACCTCTATGAGGGAAGCGACTTTCTTGACCACGAAGGCAATCTCAATCCTGAGGTGGCACAACAAATAAAGGCTTGGCACGCAGAATATGAGAAAGCAAGTGCCGACGAAGCGACAGCTAACCATGAGGAAGATTTTGCCAACGGCGTAAAGCCACGAAACAACGTGTTCAGGCACATTCACATAAACCACGGCCCCTATATAGAGAAAGGCATAACGGAGATACAGAAGGAGCTCAAACAGGTTGACACCTTGCGCCAACGCTACTCTACACGCTATCTCGCCATAAAGCTGCTTGAAAAAGACGAGACGGCAGAACATGTAGTTACGGTTCTGCCTAATTATGCCAACATTATAGCCGCACGCGACAAGGCAGCCCAAGAGGTGCTCGAATACACGCACGAGGACAGCGAGACAGCCATCATGGACGCAAAATATGGCTTCATTCATGGAGCCTTGCAAGAGGCAGGCTACACAACGGGAAACAAGCGCGACACCTATCAGATGACACACATCATAGACCGTCTGCTGACAAACCGCATTCTTGGCTTCCCTCTCTTCATTCTCATAATCTGGCTGATGTTTGAAGCAACGTTCTCCATCGGCCAGTATCCTATGGACTGGATCGAGACATGTGTCGGCATGTTAGGAAATCTGCTCTCAGACAACATGTCAGACGGACCTCTGAAAGCCATGCTCGTAGATGGTGTGATAGGAGGTGTAGGTTCCGTCATCGTGTTCTTGCCACAAATTCTCATTCTCTATTTCTTTATCTCTCTAATGGAGGATAGTGGCTACATGGCACGCGCAGCATTTATCATGGACAAGCTCATGCACAAGATGGGACTGCACGGAAAATCGTTCATACCCCTCATCATGGGCTTTGGATGTAACGTCCCTGCCGTCATGGCCACACGGACAATAGAAAGCCGACGAAGCCGACTGATAACCATGCTGATCCTGCCGTTCATGAGTTGCTCAGCCCGTCTGCCCATCTATATCATGATTGTAGGGACCATGTTTGCCGCCCATCTACGTTCTACCGTTCTTATATCCCTATATGTGGTAGGCATAGTCATGGCCATAATTATGAGCCGTCTGTTCAGCAAGACCCTCTTCAAGGGCGAAGACACACCTTTCGTCATGGAGCTGCCACCCTACCGCTTCCCCACAGCCAAGGCAATAGCCCGCCACACATGGGAGAAAGGCAAGGAATATCTAAAGAAAATGGGAGGTATCATCCTCACGGCCAGCATCATAGTGTGGGCTTTAGGCTATTTTCCACACAACGAAAGTCTCACGCCGCAAGAGCAAAAGGAGCAAAGCTTCATAGGACACATCGGCAAGACCATAGAACCCGTTTTCCGTGCTCAAGGCTTCGACTGGAAGCTCGACGTCGGTTTAGTGTCTGGCATAGGAGCCAAAGAAATTGTGGCATCGACCATGGGCATTCTCTACAACAACGGAGCCGATGCGCCCGACAGCGACCAACAATATAAAGATTTGCGAAGCGAGATGACAGCCGACGGCATAACACCCCTCGTTGCATACAGTTTCTTGCTTTTCGTTCTGCTCTATTTCCCTTGCCTGGCCACCATCGCAGCCATACGCAACGAAACAGGCACATGGAAATGGGCCGTCTTTGTGGCCGTCTACACCACAGGCGTAGCATGGATAGTGTCCGCTGCCTTTTACCAAATAGGACAGCTCTTTACATAAAGAACCGCAAGAGCACATGTCCTGCTTACCTAATCTACAATAACATTATATGATAGACCGAATAAAAAAGAACAAGAAAATATTGACAGGTCTGGCTCTCTTCATGGTCCTCGCCCTTCTGCTCATAGCCATACACAGTTGGGACGAGGACACCATAAAGAGCATGCTCAAAGATAAAGTGACTTTTGTCAACCTACCAAACGATGATGAAGAAATGCTCGCGACCATACCTAAGTCGGCTAAGTTGATAGCCAACTATAGTGGTCGTCAGAACACGATTTTCTTCACATACAACGGACGTATCTACTGTTACGACAAAGCCCAAAAACTCAGTAGCGACATTCCCTTCGGCAATGGCTACGAAAAGATAAAAGACATCTATCTCAGTCCTGCCAAGAGCCGCATTTTTGTTGTTCTTGACATGGGGGCACGCGCTACCAACTATGTGTGTGACGGCCAGCAGCTGTGGGTCATAAACACGCTCAACCGCCAAACAAGGAAGCTCTTTGAAGGATTCAGAGTAGAGAAGCGCAAGGGTTGTATAGTGGTTGGCAAAGCCGATTATTGTTGCAACTCAAAAGCACCCTTTGAGCAACGTCGCTGGAAATGTCGTAACCATTATTTCGACTTCACAGGCAAGATTATTTGGTGCATGGACGATTATGAGATAATGGAAAAAGATTATAACAACTAAACATTAAAATAAATCATGATCATAGAGAGAGATTTGTGTTCAAAACAAAAGACATTCTCGTCTTAGTGTTCAAAAAACGATTGCTCAAAAAACATTTGTGTTTAAAAGATCTGTGTGTTATTTAGCCTTTATCACAAATTTGAATTCGCGATCGGCGTAAGGCATGCGATACGTTTCTAAAGGTTTGGCACCCCAACTGTCAATACAACCCAAACCACATTGGCGTTGCTGAATGTGAACCTGAGTGAGGTCTTTCTCAACCAAATCGCCGCTGTGCTGACCCCATGCGTGTTCCTTGACATCGCCAGAATCAAGGTCGGCAACAGAGTAAGGAACGGCGCTACACTCGATAGGAGCAAAGCCCTCGAACGTCAGACCCTTGCCTGTTGAGGGGTTGAAGACAGAAAAGAAGCGGATGTCGAAATGATTGCCGCTCTCCTGCGGACGAACATAAGGATAATATTCGTCCTTTACATTTGCCTCATACTTGCCGATGAATGCCGATGAGTGGCGGTCAACATAACACTCCTCAGGACCACGACCATAATACTCGATCTTTGAGAAAGAGGCAGGCAGGTCAATCACCATTCCGTAACGGAACAACTCGGGCACCTTGGCTGCTTTGTCTGTAGTCATCTTCTCGGTAAGGGTCAGCTGGCCAGAACCGTTGATGCAGTAACGCAACTGTAGTTCTGCCTTTACCTTCTCCATGGCGAAGGTGGCTGTAAGCACCACGCTATCCTTCTTCTCAATCTTCTCAAAGGCCTTAAGCTTCATGACAGGGTTTCTCCACACGTTCATCTGCAGGGGCATGGAAGCACCATAGTCGTTATCGGTAGGAGCACGCCAAAACTCGGGTCTTATACTCTCTCTAAACTTGAGAACGGGCTCGCCATCCACGTCAAGATAGTCGATCAGACCTGTCTGCTTGCCCACGGTCACAGTCAGACGGTCTGCCGAAACCTTGACATAGCTGTTGGTCTCTTCCACCTCAAGGTTGCTTGCAAGCTGTTTTGCAGTCTTTGCAGAAGCTTTTTTCTTTGCCTCGTTAGACGATTCATGCTTGGCGGAAGCCGCCTGAGAAGCGATTTCCTGAGCTTTGGAAACCTTGTCGAAGCAATAGGCACTAACCACAAACTGCTGGCGCGCCAAGACCTGTCCCTTGTCGACAAGCGGCTCAGAACCGTCGCTAGCGAAAGCGAAGTTTACAGTAATCTCCTTGTCGCCGTTTTTTGATTTTGTCTCGGCAATGGCGTTCTTCAGAGCTTCACATGCGATTTGCTTTGTTGTTAGGGGAGCAATGCCTTTGGTGTCGTCAATAGCGACCTTTGTCTGCTCTACGCCGTTTGCAAAGATTGTGGCTGTGAGCGAGAGGTTGTCGAGAGTCTTGAAGAAGTTTTCGTTGTAGATGGCTAGCGCTCCTGTGGTTTCATCAAACTGCTTTATCCACACGTTCTGATGCCAATACTGTATTTCGTAAGCATGAGGATTAAGACGGCGGTCGGGAGCAATAATGCCATTACAATTGAAGTTATAATCGCTTGCAGGATAACGGCCGTAGTCGCCACCATAGGTAAAAATCTCCTTTCCCGTGATTGGACTCTTGTCACGAAGACCCTGGTCTACAAAGTCCCAAATGTAGCCACCCTGATATTTAGGATACTTGCGTATGAGGTCCCAATACTCCTTGAACGCACCCTCCGAGTTGCCCATGGCGTGAGCATACTCACATTGGATGTAAGGTTTCACGGCGTCGCTTTTACTGTATCTTTCACACTCCTTATAATCCATGTACATGGGACAATGGATGTCGGTCTTGCTGTCGTATCCGCCACGTTCATACTGCACGGGGCGGGTCTTGTCAACAGCCTTTACCCAGTCGTAAGCCTTCTCAAAGTTAATGCCGTAGCCCGACTCGTTGCCAAGGCTCCACACGATGATTGACGGATGGTTTATGAACGACTTTACGTTGCCCTCGTTGCGCTCTATGTGGGGGAGCAGATACTCAGGAAATTTGGAAAGCGATTTCTCATCATAACCCATGCCGTGTGACTCAAGGTTTGCTTCTGCCGTTAGGTAGATTCCATACTCGTCGCAGAGATCGTACCAACGCGGGTCGTCAGGATAGTGGCATGTGCGCACGGCGTTGATGTTTAGTTGCTTCATAATCTTTATATCCTGGATCATGCGCTCCACGCTCACCACATAACCTCCGTCTGGGTCAATCTCGTGGCGGTTTGCACCCTTTATGAGGATGGGTCGTCCATTGACCAAGAGTTGTGCGTTCTTGATTTCTACCGTGCGGAAGCCCACCTTTTGTGGGATGACCTCAAGCACGCCCAGCTTGTTCTTCAAAGTCACATATGCCTTGTAAAGATAAGGTGTCTCGGCGGTCCATGCCTTGACGTTAGGCAACTTTATGGTTCCTTGTGCTCCTGTAGATTCTGCCACGAGCTTGCCGTCTTTGTCGCAGAGCTTCACAGCAACGTCGGCCTTGCCGCCCTTAAGCGCCACGTCGTAGTGTAGCACGCCGTCCTTATATTGGTTCTCCAAGCCAGCATCGAGACGAATGTCGGCTGCGTGAACCTTAGGGCGCGAATAGAGATAAACCTCACGGGCAATGCCTGTTAAGCGCCAGAAGTCCTGGTCCTCAAAATAAGAGCCGTCGCACCAACGCATGACCTGCATGGCGATGAGGTTCTTGCCTGGTTTGAGATATTTTGAGATATTAAACTCGGCTGCAACTTTGCTATCCTCGCTGTAGCCCACAAACTTGCCGTTCACCCACAGGGTGAGGTTGCTTGTTGCCGAGCCCACATGAAAGAACACATCCCTACCCTTCCAATTGGCTGGCAGGTCGAACGTACGGCGGTAAGAACCTGCATAGTTGTTAAGCTCGCTGATGTATGGAGGCTTTGGGTCAAACTGTGTGGCCCATGCGTAGCCAACATTCTTATATGTGGCGTCGCCAAAGCCGTTGAGTTCGAAGAGTCCTGGTACAGGAAAATCGGTCCATGACGAGTCGTCATAGTTGGCAGCAAAAAAATTGGCTGGCCTTTTGTTGTGGTCTTTTACAAAATTAAACTTCCACATGCCCTCCATCGAGAGATAGTTGGCAGAGCCTTTCTTCTCAAAGCATTGAGCTTTATCTTGGGTTTCATAGGCAAAGAAAGCTGCGCGTCGCGGTTCACGGTTCTGCTCGTTCACATCGACATTGTGCCATCGGCTCGCATCTTGCGCCAAGGCTGTGCCCTGACTGCTGAGAGCTAACGCTCCCAAAAGGGCGAGATATAAGAATTTAGGTTGTTTCATTTCGTGTTTTGAAAATCTTCTTTTGGGGTTATTATAAAAGTTCCGCACCATGCTTTATAAATACTTTAGCATTTATGCTTCAGTTATATTTTTTGCATAGTGCGGAACCTTTGTCAATTCAGCTTAGTGGAACAGTTGGTTATCTGCGATCTTGACAAACTTCTCTGTGTTGTCCTTGCGCAGTTGGATGTTCAGTTCGTTCCACCAAGCAGGCCATCCGCCTGTAATGTTGGCAATGAAGATAAACTTTACAGGATGCAAGCCCTTTGCAAGAGCCACGCAGCTGTCGTGGTGCGAGATGCTCTTTACCTCATTAGAGTTGTCGATGACCAACTTGCTGTCAATCCACACCTGGTCTGTGCGCGATGAAACATAATAAACACCATCCTCTGGCACGTTGATGTAGCCCTCGGCAATTGCAGCATAGCCGTTTTCACCACGCAGGGTGTGACCGTCGTCAGCCTGCTTGATCTTCATGCCGTCAAAGTTGTTGATTATTGATGTTTCCCAAGCGTCGTCGGTCCATTGTAGTTCGAGCACATTATTAAAATGGCCCTTTATGCGCTTCATGGCTAGACCGGGTTTCACATCCTTCACCTCCACGGCAGGAGCGTAGGTATGCTTCTCTACCTGAATGGTTCTGATCTTACTCATCTTGCCCGAGGGCAGCACGGTAGCGATGTTTAAGACGCAGTTGTTAGACACCTTGATTGGCTCCGTGTAAACTGTCGACTGGGGTGTGGGAGTTGTTCCGTCGAGCGTGTAAACCATTTTCATGGGGCGCGATGTGGTGAATGTTACGGTTGTGTCCTTCACAATAACAACCTTGTCGCAAGAGCCAAGAGGCTGCTCGGGCAGAGGCATATGATAGTTGATGTGACGCTTGTCGAGGCGCACAAGGTTAGCATCAACGCGCTTGCTGAAGTTGGCAAAATCCTTACGGCTCAGGGGCGACCATGCCACCTCAGAGAGAGCGAGCGAGCGTGGATACATCATATACTCCATCTTGGCGTTCGAATACATGTACTCTGACCAGTTGTTGCATTGCACACCCAAGACGTGCTTTTCAAGACCAGCCTGACGAATGACCTCTGGTACGGGGTCAAAGGCATAGGTCTTTGATAGGTAAGCAGGGTTGCTCGGAATGGTCAACGGTTCAATGCGCGGATCGCCCTGATAGTGGTCAAGATACAGACCTCCAGAACCGGGAGTCATGATCACGTCGTGTCCCTGCTTGGCAGCCTCTATGCCGCCGTCAATGCCGCGCCACGACATCACGGTAGCGTTCTCGCTCAGACCACCTTCCAGAATCTCGTCCCAACCGATAATCTTCTTGCCATATTTGTCAAGCATCTTCTCTACGCGCTTTATGACGTAGCTCTGCAGACGCTCCTCTGAAGTGTGTTTGCCGTCGCCCTGAAGGTGCTCGTCGGCTATGCGCTTCTGACAGGTGGGACAGTTTTTCCAACTTGTCTTCGGGCACTCGTCGCCGCCAATATGGAAATAGGTTCCTGGAAAGAGGGGTACCATTTCTTTAAAGATATCGTCCAAGAAATTGAACATCAGTTCCTTACCAGGACACATAACAATGTCTTCAACACCCCACACGGTACGCAAAGTCCACTGTTCCCCCTTGCATGAGAGCTCTGGATAAGCAGCGATGGCAGCCATCATGTGGCCAGGCAGATCAACCTCAGGAATGACCGTTACATAACGTTTGGCAGCATAAGCCACGATATCTTTGATTTGCTCCTGTGTGTAGAAGCCGCCATATACCTTTCCATCGCCCTCTTTGCGCCAGCTACCTATCGATGTGAGTTTAGGATATTTCTTTATCTCTATACGCCAACCTTGGTCTTCGGTAAGATGGAAGTGCATGGTGTTAACCTTAAGCGATGCCATAAGGTCAATCTGCTTCTTCACATTCTCGGCGGTAATGAAATGGCGGCATGGATCGAGATGGAATCCGCGGTAGCTGAAGCGGGGGTAATCGTCGATGTCGCAACATTGTGCTACCCATTTTACGCCCTTGGCCACGCTCTCACTCTCCACCTCAGCAGGCAGAAGTTGCAGGAAGGTCTGCATTCCATAGAAGGCACCCTTACCAGTCTTTGCCTTTATCGTCACGCCCTTTGGTGTTACCTGTAGACGGTATCCCTCGTCGTTCATCTTCATTGACGGGTTGATAACGATGTTTACCGTGCCTTTCTTAACACCCAAACTCACCTCGCAACCTGTCGAGGTTTTGAGCTTGTTGGCCAGATATTGTGCAATGGCTTTTCCTTCGTCTGTGTTGTAAGCCATGCTTACATTTGAAGGAAGAGAGAATTCGCCCTTCTGCTGTGTAAGCTTCACAGGCGTAGGAATTACGTTGATGTCGGCAGCAAACGAGCTCATGGGGCTCATACCCATGGTGGCCATTAAAGCCACTGCCGGCAAGAGGTTTTTAAAGTGTTTCATACTGTTATTATTGAAATTGGTTTTAATTAATTGTTCTATGTTGTTATGTTGTAGAATGTTTATTAATTCATTATAAAATATTTTTATAATTTCTTTTATTAGTAATAGTTTTATATTAAAATATTTTAGTTGCAAAGTTATAGCTTTTATCTGTAAAACAATCGTT
>ENA-ORRQ01001056-ORRQ01001056.1-human-gut-metagenome-genome-assembly--contig:-NODE-1056-length-22984-cov-6.408827_pt1 | contig 22984 bp, 29 predicted proteins | sample MGYA00242177_ERZ509138 | MGnify/ENA primary metagenome ERZ509138 (study PRJEB26280, sample SAMEA2338628) | human gut metagenome | biome: human gut; feature: human-associated habitat; material: faeces... | reverse complement strand
GAATGGCCCCCTTGAACCCCCAAGAGAACGCGAGGGGAGTTCCCCTCGACCCCCAACATTGGCAGTCTCGATCTTGAAGAGCTGCGCAGCCTGCGGAATCAGGTGCGGTGTACATGGCTTCGCCATGAACCCCTACGTCTCGTTACCACTCTCAACCGCGCCTTACTGTCGTGAGGCGCGTGTGACGTTTGCTTGACGGCAGACTGCGTGCGAAATAGCGGCATTGCTGCGCTCGCCGCATTGTGGAGTGCTCCGGTAGACGGAAATTAGGCTGTACTTCTACAAGATGGGCAGAGCGGCAGCGGATAGTAGGAGTAAGCCAAATCGTATAGCAAAATCAAACGCGGCAACGCCGCGCACTTGGCAGTGCAATCGGCAAGCATTGCAGCTCTTCGAACTGCTCGCTTGCAATGTAAAATTTTCTCTGGGAGGGTTTAAGGGAGGGGTATCTCTTTTTGAAAAGAGATACCCCTCCCTTTTTTACTGCCGCGCGGTGCGCGGCATTTTTTTGCGCGCAAAATTTTGCGCGCGTGCATACGACTGTGCAACAAAACGGGTGCGGCGGGGTTCGGGTGAAAAGAGAAAACAAAATGGGGGGACACGATGGAGAAAAAGGAGCTGGGGCGCGAGGATGTGATCGAGGCGCTCAAGAAGATCGCGTTCGGACGGGTGAACCGGGGCGTGGAGCTGACGTATCTGAGCGAGCCGACGGCGCAGTTGATCCGCAAGATGGACTTGTCGGCGGTGGCGGAATTCAAGAGAAACGCCAACGGGACGGTGGAGGTCAAGTTCGTCGACCGGGTGAAGGCGCTCAGCGCGCTCTATGACATGCTGGGCGGCGGGGACGCGAACGAGGCGGCGGAGTTCTTGGAGGCGCTGGAGCAGGCGGGAGAGGAGAGAGATGATTGGCGGCCGTGAAGCAGTTTTCCGCCAAGCAGAAGACGGCAATGACCTGGTGGGCGAATCCAAGGTACCAAGAGTACGACGCGATCATCTGCGACGGGGCGGTGCGAAGCGGGAAGACGCTGTCGATGGGGATGGGCTTTTTCCTGTGGGCGATGCGGCGCTTTAGCGGCGAGCAATTTGCACTGTGCGGGAAGACGATCGTGTCGCTGCGGCGAAATGTGCTGCACGAGATCTTGCCGAAGGTGACGGCGCTGGGCTTTCACTGCGAGGAGAAGCGGAGCGAGAATTTAGTGATCGTGCGAAGCGGAGGGCGGGAGAACCGCTTTTACCTCTTCGGCGGATACGACGAGGGGAGCGCGGCGCTCATCCAGGGCGTGACGCTGGCGGGGGTGCTGTTCGACGAGGCGGCGCTGATGCCGCGGTCATTTGTGGAGCAGGCGAGCGCGCGATGCAGCATATCGGGCAGCAAGCTGTGGTTCAACTGCAACCCCGAGGGGCCAATGCACTGGTTCTACCGCGAGTGGATCCTGCGCGCGGAGGAGCGCGGGGCGCTGTATCTGCACTTTACGATGGACGACAATCCGTCGCTCTCGCCGCGCATTCGGGCGCGGTACGAAAAGGCATACAGCGGGACATTTTACCGGCGGTTCATCCTGGGCGAGTGGACGGCGGCGAAGGGGATCATCTATGACTTCTTTATGCCGCAGGAGTATTGCGCTCGTGTGCCGGAAAAGCCGTGGGAGCGGGTGAGAATCTCCATCGACTACGGGACGGTGAATCCGACGAGTTTTGGGCTGTGGGCGCTCAAGGACGGCGTGTGGTACCGGGCGAGGGAGTATTACTTCGATTCGCGCAGAGAGGGGCGGCAGAAGACGGACGCGGAGTATGTGGCGGACCTTAAAAAGTTCGCAGCGGGGGAGACGGTGGAAAAGGTGATCGTCGACCCGTCGGCGGCGAGCTTTATCGAGGCGCTGCGGCGCGAGGGCTTCCCCGTGAGCAAGGCGGACAACGATGTGGCGGACGGTATCCGCGTGACGGCGAACCTATTGAAGCAGCGAAAGATCGTGATCTGCGAGGGCTGCGAGAGCTGCCTTGCCGAGATCGCGGCGTATTGCTGGGAGGACAGCGGAACGGGAAGAGACCGGCCGAAAAAGGAGAGAGATCACGCGATGGATGAGATGCGGTATTTTGCCGTGTCGATCGCGAAAAAGGAACGCGGAGGCGGCATTGCGATGCGCTCGGTGGAGCGCGCGGCGCGATGAACAAAACGGAAAAGGAGAGGACAGGATGAAAGTACCCTGGCAGAAGGAGAGAAGCACGGGCGGCGAGACCGCCGTGCAGCTGCGCAGCGGCGGACGCAGTACATTCGGACGGCTTGAGAGCTATGTGCCGCTGCTGGATGGGGAGACAGCGCTTTACCGCGAGGTGCGCGAGGCGGTGCCGGTGGTGGACGCGGCCATCTGCAAGCTGATCCGGCTGACGGGCGGCGTGCGCGTGGCATGCGGCAACGAGCGGGCGGAGCAGGGCTTGCAGCGCTTTTTACGCGAGGTACCGGTGGGCAGAGGGCAGAGGGGCATCAACGCCTTTTTGGACTGTTACCTCGATTCGCTTTTGACCTGCGGGCGCGCGGTAGGCGAGATCGTACCGGACGCGGAAGGACGCGAGATCGCTGCGGTGCTGTGCGCGGACGTTTCGCAGGTGGAGGTGCGCGAGGGGGACAATCCGCTCGAATTCTGCCTGTGCGGTGTGGATGGCGGCGGGCGCAGCGTGCCACTGGAGTATCAGGATCTGCTGCTCTTCACACCGCTCAATCCAGAGATGGAGCATCCCTACGGCGTTTCAATGCTGCGCTCGATGCCGTACTTAACGGGGCTGCTGCTGAAAATTTACGACGCGATGGGAAAGAACTGGGACCGCTGCGGCAATGTGCGCTTCGCGGTGACCTATAAGCCGCAGGACGGCGAGCTCGACCGCGGGGCAGCACAGGAGCGCGCCGAGCAGATCGCCGAGGAATGGTCGCGGGCGATGCAGGAGGGCAGAAACGGCAGCGTGCGCGACTTTGTATCGGTGGGCGATGTATCGATCAAGGCCATCGGCGCGGACAACCAGATCCTCGACAGCGAGACGCCGGTACGGCAGATCTTAGAGCAGCTGGTGGCGAAGACGGGGCTGCCGCCGTTTATGCTGGGGCTGAGCTGGTCATCGACCGAGCGGATGAGCTCGCAGCAGGCGGATATGCTGACAAGCGAGATCACGGCGCTGCGGCGCACGCTCGAACCGGTCATCGAGCGCGTCTGTACGCTGTGGCTTAGGATGCACGGCTACGGCTGCCGTGCGGTGGTGGACTGGGAGGACATCAACCTGCAGGATGAGGTGGAGGAGGCCAAAGCGGCACTCTACTTGCAGCAGGCGCGAAAGCTCAGGCAGGAAAATGATGAAGCGGAGGGGAAATGAGCATGGAAGTGAGAAAAGAGAGCAATGGGCTCAAAAACAGCATAGTGACGCGCGAGGAACTGACAATCATCAATCAGTTCACGAAGCGCGCGCTCAAAGAGGACGAGGTCTACACCTTTGCCGTGCGGCTGTGCGACAACGAGGTGGACCGGGACGGCGAGCGCTTTCCGCGCGCGACGCTCGAAGAGCTCGCGGAGCTGTTTGTGGGCAAAAGCGGCATTTTTGACCACGAGTGGACGACGAAGGGGCAGGCGGCGCGCATCTACCGCACGGAGATCGTGGAGGAAGAGAACGTTTGCTCGCAGGGCGAGGGGCGCTGCTATCTCAAGGGCTATGCGTATATGCTGCGTGGCGGCGAGAACGACGCGCTGATCGCGCAGATCGAGGGCGGCATCAAAAAGGAAGTGAGCGTGGGGTGCAGCGTGGAAAGGTGCGTGTGCTCCATCTGTGGTGAGGACATCAACACCTGCGCGCACAAAAAGGGCGAAGTGTACGGCGGCAAGGTGTGCTGCGCGGAGCTTGTAAACGCGCAGGACGCGTATGAGTGGAGCTTTGTAGCGGTGCCGGCGCAGCCGAGAGCGGGCGTTTTAAAGCGCTGCGGCGGAGAGGACGCGGGCACGCTCAAGACGTTCGTCAAGCGGCGCGGGTCGAGAGCGAACCAGAGGGAGCTTGAAAGCCTTGAAAAGCAGGCGGAGGTCGGTAAGCGTTACTTGAGTGAGCTGCGCGGCGAGGTGAAGCGGCTGATGCTCGTGTGCGAGCAGGAGGCGGATGGAGAGGCCGTTGAAAAGCTCGCGGAAAAGCTCGACGAGAGCGAGCTCAAGGAGATGGAGAAGCTGTATCGCGGGAAGATGGCGAAAAAGCTGGGGCTGCGCACGCAGCTCACTTACGGCGAGAAGACGAAAGCGGCGGAGGACGAGAGCGACTTTCGCGTGTGAAAAGGAACAAAAAGCAGCGGCGCTTTTTGGATAGAACAACAGATCAAGGAGGAACGGTATGAGCATTTCTTATGAGGGCATCGGCGAGTGGTGCGCAACGTTTGTTTGCGGCGCGGTCAGCGAGGGCGACATTGTGAAGGTGAGCGCGAACGGCACGGTGGGCAAGTGCACGGCGGGCGACGGCTTCTGCGGCGTGGTGAGCGCCGTCGCGCATGACGGCAAGGCCTGCACGGTGCAGCTCGGCGGCCTTGCGAGCGTGAAGTACAGCGGCACGGCGCCTGCGGTAGGCTTTAGCGAGCTGGTGGCGGACGGCTTGGGCGGCGTGAGCAAGCCGGGCGACAACCAGAACGGCAGCAGCTATCTTGTGCTGAGCGTGGACAGCGCGGCGGGCAAGGCTGTCATCAAGCTTTAAGGAGGAGAAGGACAAATGGCTTATCAGTATGAAAATGTGAAGCTCGAAAAGGGTATGTACGGTCAAAGCGGCAAGAGCTTTCTGAAGGTGCTCGAATCGCTCGACCCGAGCGAGAACTACAAGGGCACGGCGCTCGAGGGACTCGACGCCTTCCAGCGCCAGCTCAAGCGCTTTGATATCCACGTCAAGGGCGCGGGCAGCGACATGGTGGAAAAGTTTTTCCACACGAGCGAATCGTCCGTGCTGTTCCCGGAGTTCGTCTCCCGCGTGGTGCGCCAGGGCATGGAAAGCGACATCCTGCCCGACATCACTGCGACCGTGACGAATTTTGACGGCATGGACTACCGCTCCATCGCGTCCGTTCCGACGGACGACGACAAGGAGCTCAAGCGCGTGGAGGAGGGCGCGGGCATCCCGACGACCAGCATCCGCACGCAGGAAAATCTCGTGAAGCTCCACAAGCGCGGCAGAATGCTGGTCGCGTCCTATGAGGCTATCCGCTTCCAGCGACTGGACCTCTTCTCTGTGACGCTGCGCCAGATCGGCGCGTACATCGCGCGCATGCACTTAAAGGACGCCATCGACGTTTTGATGAACGGCGACGGCAACAACAATGCGGCAACAAGCTATACCATCGGCGATGACGGCATCGGCGGCACGAAGGGCACGCTGAGCTATAACGCGCTGCTGGGCTTCTGGTCGCAGTTTGACCCCTATACGATGAACACGATGCTGATGGGCAGCGACATGATGCTCGCGATGCTCAAGCTCTCGGAGTTCCAGAACCCGCTGACGGGCCTCAACTTCCAGGGCACGGGCACGCTCGCGACCCCGCTGGGTGCGAAGCTCCTGCGCACGAGCGCAATGCCCGCGGGCAAGATCATCGGCCTTGACAAGAACTATGCGCTCGAGCGCATCTGTGGCAGCGAGGTGCTGGTCGAGTACGACAAGCTCATCGACCGCCAGCTGGAGCGCGCGGCCATCACGAGCATTTCCGGCTTTGCAAAGCCGTATCAGGAGGCCTCGAAGGTGCTGTCCTTACAGTAAAAAGTAAGGAGGAAGAGCGAATGGCGGAGAGCATGAGCGAGCAGATCTTTTCGATCGCGTGTGCGCTGAGCAAGGCGGACGAGAGCGAGAAGAGCATGCTCCGAATGATCTGCACGGCGCAGGAGGAGAGCCTTGTGCGCGCGCTGAAAGAGGGCGTCGCCAAGGAGGACTGCGAGAGCGCGTTTATCTGCGCGGCGTCGTGGTTGGCGGCGGCCGCGCTGGAGAGCGCGAGAGCGGGGGGGGAGGAGTTCTCCTCCCTGCGCGCGGGCGACCTGACAGTGACGAAGCGTTCGTCCGATGAGGGGAGCAAAAGACTGTCGCTGCTGCGCGAGCAGGCGTGGGCGCTGATGCGTCCGTATACGACGGACGGCGGGTTCTGCTTCCGCGGGGTGGAAGCATGAATCGGGCACTGAGTGAGGCGTTCGCACGCTATGGCATGAGCGTTTTGGTGCTGCACGGCGGAGAGACGGCGGAGACGAAGGCGTTTTTGCAGCTTGTGAAGAAGGAGAACGGCGAGGAGCCGTTCTCTGTGACGGCGCTGGGAGCGGTCGACGAGCAGTGCTGGCGGTATCTGGGACCGGCGGACGTTGCGGTCGCAATGGGCGACTTTGTGCAGTGCGGAGAGAAGCGGTATGTCGTGCGCGCGGCGGGGCCGTTTTACGTGGGTGAGGAGATCGCCTACTACTGGGCGATGCTGCATCCGAAGGAGGAAGAGGCATGACGGCGGTCGGACAGGTGAAGCGCGCGGTGTCTGCGGCGATCAAGGCGGCGGGCTGCGCGGCGATCGAGAGCTACAGCGAAGAACAGCTCAAGCGGTATGCGACCGCGGTGGCGGCGGTCGGCACGAAGGAGACGGTGATCGAGGAGAGCGGCGCGATCGAATATCTGGGAGAAAAGGTCGACGAGGCGACGCAGGAGACGGTATCTGTCTACGGGAGAAAAATGCTGCTGACGTTGCTGATCGAGGTGTATGTGCCGAGGACGGTGGGTGCGGCGGGCTGCGAGGAAGCGGCGGAGGCGATCACACAGGCGATGATGACGGCGCTGCCGGAGGGGCTGAAGCTCAGAACATTGCAGTGGGGCAAGACCGGCTGGGACAAGACGACGGGAATGTTCCGACTGGATGCGAGCGCGAAATATGCGGCGTACTTTGTCGCGGAGGCGGCGGAGGATGAGACGGTGTTTACCGATTTTGTATTGAAAGGCACGGTGAAAGAACGTGAATAGTACGATCCATGAGCGGCCGGGCGTGTATTCGTCCTACGACGCATCGAGCGTGGTGAGCGCGAGCGCTGCGGCGAAGACAATCGGCGCGGCAGCGGTGGCGACGAAGGGGACGGCCAATAAGGTGGAGCTCATCACCTCGTATGAAGAGGGAAAGAGCGTATTCGGGGAGGATGCGAGCGGCGTGTATGGCATGAGCACGCTGCTCAAATTCCTCTTCGCCAACGGCGCGGGTGCAGTGAAGGCTGTGGCCGTGGGCAAGGACGAGAGTGAAGAGAAGGACTACGCGAGCGCGTTTGCGGCGCTCTCTGATGAGGAAGATGTCGGCGTGATGGTGTGCGACAGCGCGGCGCAGAGCGTGCATCTGCTCCTCAAAACGGCGGCAGAGGATGCCTCGGCGGCGAGACGCGAGCGCATCGCGGTCATCGGTGGTTCGGAAGAGACGGTCGCGCAGATGGTGAACCGCGCAAAGGCTGTCAACAGCGAGCGCGTAGTGCTGGTGGGACCGGATATCGCATCGGACGACGGCGGTACGATGAGCGCGGTGTTTGCCGCGGCGGCGGTGGCGGCGGTGATCGCGGGAAACACCGACCCGTCCGTGCCTATCAACGGCGCGGAGCTGACGCTTTTCGGCGCGGCGGGCAAGAGACTGAGTGACAATGAGATCGACCAGCTGGTGCGCGGCGGCGTGACGCCGATCGAGACGGTGGGCGGCGTTTCCTCGCCGGTGCGAGGTATCACGACGAAGACTTCGAGCGGCGGGGCGGTGGACACGACGTGGCGCGAGCTGACGACCATTTTGATCGTGGATGAGGTCATCCCGACGATCCGCTCGGCGCTGCGCACGCGCTTTGCCCGCAGCAAAAACACCGCGCAGAGCCGCGGGGCCATCCGCTCGCAGGTGGTGCTGGAGCTCGAGGAGATGAAGAGCCGCGAGATCGTGGACAGCTACGGCGAGGTGCTGGTGAGCGCGCTCAAGAGCGACCCGACGGTGTGCCTGGTGGAATTCGGCTTTACGGTGGCGCACGGGCTGAACCGCATCTATCTGACGGCGCACATCACGGTGTAAGGAGGAAAAATATGGCGAATACGGTATTGCCGCTGAGCAGCGACATCTATCTCGAAGTCGACGGCAAAAAGGTGGCGGTGGTGCAGAGCTACACGACGAGAGCGACGCGCACGAGCCGCGAGATCGAGGCCTTTGGCGAAAATGAGCCGGTGGCGACGATCGCGGGCGCGAACAAGTACACGCTGGAGTTGAGCCGCCTGTACGCGACGGATGAGGCCATCAGCGACGGCATCAACTTCTATGATCTGAACGACTTTTCGCTTGTGATCTGCAAGCCGGACAAGCGCATCATCTACTCGCAGTGCCGCTGGAGCAGCATTGAAGAGGCGGGCAAGCTCGGCGACCCGGCGGCGGAGAAGGTGACGATCATCGCGCGTAAGCGCATGGAGATCGCAAGCTGATGGACGAGCTTCTGCTGAACTTTTTGGGGCGCGAGCGGGAGAAGACGGTGCGCATCGGGGAGAGAACGTGCGCGATGCGGCTGCTTTCGGCCCGCGAGACGCTCTCACTGCGGTGCGAGATCGCGCAGCTTGACTGCGCCGACGAAGAAGAGCGTGCGTTGCGCGCGAACGCGGCGCTGCTCAAAAGAAGCCTGACGGAGGGCGGAGAGGCGGCCTTTGCAAGCGCGGAGGACGTTGAAAATGCACTGAGCGTCGGTGAGATCAACGAGCTGGTGCGGTGCTACGCGCTGCTTGACGGGGCGGAGAACCCGTCGAGCGAGGACGGGCGCGAGAAGGTGGAAGTGCTAAAAAAAGCATGGAGCACGCGCCCTACGAACGGCTGAAATGGCGCGTGCTCCGATATGCCGGCGCGCTGCCGAGCGAAAAGCGCGCGCAGGAGATGACGGACGCGGACTACCTCTATTGCCTTGTGCACGAGATGCTCGACCGCGAGGAGGCGATGGAGCGGCTGTGCCCCGAGTGCCGGACGCGCGCGGAGGAGGCACGGTGCAGCATTTGCGGCGCAAAGCTCGGCGAAACCGCAGGCGGCGGCAACCCGAGCTTTGATATGGCGCGCTTTATCCGCATGAAGGAGGGGCGAAAACCTTGAATTACATCGAATGGGCGCTGCAAAGAGGCGCAGAGCTGTGGCGCGCGCGGGAAGAGGCGCTGAAAAAGCGCCTCTCCCTTGTGCCGGAGGGGACGGCGCAGAAAAAGGCGGCGGAGGCGCAGCTTTCGGAAGAGGAAGCCGCGGCGCAGAATGCGGAGATGAGCGGCGGCGCGGAAACTGTGGCAGAAGCAGCGGATGATCCGGTGGAGACGGCAGCGGTGCGGCTTGGGCAAAAGCTCGGGCTGGGTGCGACGCAAGAAGATGATGGCTCGGAGAGGGAGACGGCGTTTTCTGCCGATCTGGCGGGCACTGCGGCGGCGAACGCTGCGCTTCTGCGCGCGAGGGAGGCCGAGAGCGCGGACAATGCGTCCGACTGGATAAGAAAGCTCCTGAGCGCGGACGGCCGCGACGGGGCGAGCGCGGCGGCAGCGCGAGGGGAAAATGACTTTTCACTCGCGCAGGAGCAGGAGGTGCGCGAGACGGAGTCGTTTTCGCTGAGCTTAGAGCGCGACGCACGCCGATACGACGGCGGATTTTTATTTTACTGAGAAAGGGGCGGGAGGATGAACCTTGCACCGATGCGATACAAGGATTATGTCTGGCCGCACAACCCAGAGACCTACACCATCTCGTTCAAGCGGCAGGTGGCAGTGGCGAAGGTGCCGTTCGGGCGCTACGGGATGCAGGATCTCGGAATGAGCTACCGCGTGATGGAGGGCGAAGGCGTTTTTGCGGGGAAGGGCGCCTACGACGAGTTCAAAAAGCTGGCATCGGTCTTCTATCAGGGCGGGCCGGGGCTGCTGATCCATCCGGTGTGGCAGGCGTCGCAGGCGTACTTTGTGTTGCTGGAACTGGCGCAGCAGCCGCTTGAAAACTACGTGCGCTACCGCTTTGCCTTCTGGGAGACGAGCCCACTCGATACGTCGCTCATCCGCGTGAGCGGTGGAAGCGGCAGCGCGGGCACGGGAACGAAAACGGCGAGCTCGTACTACACGGTCAAGCGCGGCGACACGCTGTGGGGCATCGCGAACACGTATGGCGTGACGCTGACGGCGCTTTTGAACGTGAATCCGCAGATCAAAAATCCCAACAGGATCGCCGTGGGAGAGCGGGTGACGCTGCCGTGATGAAGGGGTATCTGACGACGTGCGACGGTGCGCAGTTTGAGCTGCCGACGCTGCTGAAGTGGGAATTTTCCTACACGGGAAGCGTGCCGTGCGACAGCTTTACGCTCAAGTGCGCGTATGAGCCCGCGATGGCGGAGGTGCTGCGGCGGGCGGTGCGCTTCACGGCGAGAGAGGACGGCACGGTCGAATTTGCGGGCGTTGTGGACGAGTGCGGCGTGACATGCGATGAAAAGGGCTTGCAGCTTGAGGTGAGCGGACGCGGCATGGCGGCGCTGCTGCTCGACAATGAGGCAGAGAGCGTGAGCTATCAGTGGGCGACGATGGAGGAGATCCTCAAAAACCATGTGACGCCGTACGGCATTGTGTGCACGGGCTATGACGCGGTGACGGCTGCGGCACGGTACCGCGTGGCGAACGGGTCGAGCCAGTGGAAGGCGCTGAACAATTTTGCGGCGCTGCACGGCGGGATCGAACCGTATTTCGACAAGACGGGCGCGCTGGAGGTGAAGAAAAACCGCAAGGCCGCGCGCGTGAGCATCGACGCCAAAACGCCGGTGACGGCGCTCGCCTACTGCGACAAGCGCTACGGCGTGATCGCCGAGGCACTGGTGGTGGACAGCAAGGCGGGCGTGAAGCAGAGCGTGAAAAACGAGGCGTTCTGTGCTCGCGGCGGCACGAGCAGGCGCGTATTTTACGTGCCGGCGCGCAGCGGCACGCAGGCAATGCGCTACACGGGGGAGTATCAGATCGCAAAGTCGAAGGAGGGCGCGGAGACGCTGCGCGTGACGATCGCGGGGCGGTTCACCGCCGCGCCGGGGGATATCGCGGCGGTGAGCGGGACGAAGATCGGCATTGTGGGCAATTTCCGCGTGATCGAGTGCGTGAGGCGCTTTGGCGAGAGCGGAGAGGCGTGCGAAGTGACGATGCAGAGGGAGTGAGAGACGATGTGGCTATCGAGAAAGCTGAGCCAGCATGAGATGCAGGACGTGGCCTCGGCACAGGACGGAACGGTGACGGTCGAGGGCGGCGAGCTGGCGGTGTTCAGCAGCGGGGAAAAGCGCGAGGTGAAGACCGCCGCGCCCGGCGGCTATGAGTGGCAGCCGAAAAAGGGCGAGGATGTGCTGGTGGTACGCGGCGGGACCTTTGGCGAGGAGGCCTACGCCGTGGGCGCGGTGGGGCAGAGCGCGGACGACCTGGCACCCGGCGAGGTGCGCATTCGCTCCGCCGCGGCGGGGACGGAGATCGTGCTGCGCAACAACGGGCGCATCGACATCAACGGGCTCCTTTTCATCAACGGAATGCCGTATCTGGGAATGGGAGGCTGAGGATGGAGCTGAAGATCAAAGACCGCGATTATGTGGCCGACGGCGCGGGCGGGCTCGTGCGCGTGAGCGGCTGGGACGAGCTTTTGGAACGCGTGCTCTTTAAGCTGAGTGTGCGGCGCGGGAGCTTTGCGCTCGCGCCGGAGCTTGGCAGCAAGCTGCACCTTTTATGGCGGGAAAAGGGCGAGAGCCGCGCGACGGCGGCAAAGCAATACGTGGCCGAGGCACTGGCGGATGAAAAGGGCCTGAGCGTGACGGGCATGGAGCTTGCGGAAAAGAATGGATTTTTGGAGCTGCGCGTGCTGCTGCGCTATGAGAACGAAACGGGCGAGGCGGTCGTGACGATAGGGGGAGAGTGAAGAATGGAAGAGCTGAACGCGATCTACGAGCGGATGCGCGCGATCTTTGCCGAGGAGGCGGGCTTTGTGCCGAACGACGGCTGCGACGCGATGGTGCGCCTCTATGCGCTGGCGAGCGAGGTACAGTCGCTTCTGGCGCAGGCGGACTGGGTGCTGGATCAGAGCTTTCCGCAGACGGCGGTGGGGCAGTATCTTGATTATCACGCCGAGACGCGGGCACTGGCGCGCCTTCCGGCGGCGAAGGCGACGGGCGTGCTGCGCTTTTCCGCGCCGTCGGCGGCGGTGACGGATTATGAGATCGAGCAGGGGAGCGTCGCGATGACGAGCGGCGGCGTGCGCTTTGAGACGACGGAGAAGGCGACGCTTGCAAAGGGCGAAACGTATGTGGATGTGCCGGCGAGCGCCGTGGAGGCGGGGGCGAGCGGCAACGCCATCGCGGGCACGATCCATCTGATGTCCGTGTATCCGGTGGGCATCACGCAGTGCACAAATCCTGAGGCGTTTTCCGGCGGCAGCGACGAGGAGAGCGACGAAAAGCTGCGCGAGCGCGTACTAGCAAGCTACAAGCGCCTGCCGAACGGTGCGAACGCGGCGTTTTACGAGCAGGAGGCGATGAGCTTTCCGAACGTGGCGGCGGCGAAAGCGGTCGGCCGCGCCCGCGGCATCGGCACGGTAGATGTGTATGTTTCGACGCACGCGGGCGCGCCGGATGAGAAGCTGCTCGGCGAGATCGAGGCGGTCTTGCAGAAAAAGCGCGAGATCGCGGTGGATGTGGAGGTCAAGGCGCCGACAGAGAAGACCGTCAACATGAGCGCGGAGCTGACGGCGGAGCAGGGCTGGACGATGCAGGAGATCACCGATGCGGCGACGGCGGCGCTGCAGGCGTACTTCACCGGCGAGCGGCTGGGTGAAGCGGTGTATACGGCGAAGCTCGCGAGCATCCTCTACGGTGTGGAGGGCGTGAAAAACTGTCACCTGCTCACGCCGGACGAGGATGTGAGCGTGAGCGCGACGGAGCTACCGGTGCTCGGCACGGTGACGATCACGGAGATCGGGGCGGGTGAGGCATGACGTATTATGACTATCTCTGCCGCCTTTTGGAGCCGATGCGCGTTTATCGTACCGAGCGCGGCACGCTGAGCGGCGGAGAGCTGTACGCGGCGGGCAAAGCGCTGGATAAAGCGGACGGCGCGATGGAATACGCCGAGCAGGAGGGCCTTTTGCAGACGGCGGAGGGCGAGGGCCTTGCAAGGCGGGAGAAGCTCTTTTCCCGCTGCCCGGTCAGCGTTTCGACTGCGCTGCGGCGCGAGGCCATCGCGGCGCTCGCGCGCATCAACGCCGACAGCTTCACGCTGGATGCGATCAACTCGACGCTCAGCGGCTGCGGCATCAAGGCGCTGGCGGAGGAGACGGAGAAAAAGGGATCGGTCAAGGTCTGGTTCCCGAACACCGTGGGCGTGCCGGATGAGTTTTCGCAGGTGGAGAGCATCATCCTCGATATCATCCCGTGCCATTTGCTGGTAGAGTTCTACTTCCGGTATCTGACGTGGCTCGAGTGCGAGAGAGTGGGATTCACGTGGCAGAGTGTGGAGGACGCGCACCACACGTGGGAGAGCTTTGAAAAGGCGGTGCCGGAGGAAGAATGACGGAACAGGAGATCTCGGTCAAGCTGACGGAGACCGAGCAGCGCGCCAAGTCGAACACGCACCGCATCGAAAAGCTGGAACAGCAGCAGAAGGACCTGAATAAGCTGGTAACGGCAGTGGAGGTGCTCGCCTCGCGCGAAAAGGGCGTGGAGACGGACGTCAAGGAGATCAAGGCGGACGTGAAGACCATCACGCAGAAGGGCGGAAAGCGCTGGGATGCGATGATCGACCGCGTGCTGTACGTGCCCATCGGGGCGGCGATCTCCCTGCTGATGACAGGGGGGAGCTTATGAAAAGGAAACGCACGAGCTTTTCCAAACTGTTGCTGCTGCTCGAAAGCGCGATCGTGCTCTATACGACGTATCAGGGCTTCGGGATCGCGAAGCTCGCGATCGAACTGGGCTTTATGGGCACGCTCCCGTGGATCGCGACGATGGTGACGGCGGCGTGGGGAGCTTACGGCACGAGCGCCGCGTGCTACTATGCCAAGGCAAAGGCGGAAAATACGGCGGGCGGCGTGACGTATGAAACGGTGTGCCGCGGGCAGGACTGCGAGGGGTGAGAGAGCATGGAGCTTTTGAAAAAGAGACTGGCGAATCTTTTGAGCGTGAAGAGCATCGTGACGCTGTGTTTGACGATCACGTTCTGCGTGCTGACGGTGCAGGCAAAGGTGACGCAGGAGTTCAACACGGCGTATCTCATGGTGATCGCGTTTTATTTCGGCACGCAGAACGGCAAAAACGCGCGGGAGGAAACGTAAATGCGCCACAGCAGGAGCATCAGCGACCTGCGCGCGGACGTGGCGGAGAATTGCCGGACGCTGCTCACGCTTGCTGAGCGTGAGGGACTGAGCGTTCTGGTGACGGAGACGGTGCGCGACGCGGCGTATCAGCGGATGCTCGCCGAGAAGGGCTACGCGGCCAAAGGAGCGGTGACGCCGTCGTTCCACGCCGAGCATGCAGGATTGGCCTTTGACATTTGCAAAAATGAGGTGGGGCACGAGTATGACGATCCCGCGTTTTTTGCGCGGATGGGGGAGATCGGAAAGCGAGTCGGATTTTCCTGGGGAGGAGACTGGGGGAGCTTTCCCGACCGGCCGCATTTTCAGTGGGATGCGGGCGGAGTGTACACGAGCGCGATGATCCGCGCGAAGCGCTATCCGCCGCCGATGCCGCGCTATGAGGAGGAAGAGATGACGCAGCAGCAGTTTGACGCGATGATGGAAAACTACCTGAAAAGACTGGCGCAGCAGACGCCGGCGTCCTGGAGCGCGGAGGCGCGCGCCTGGGCGGAGAAAAACGGCCTGATCGCGGGCGATGAGGCGGGGAACAAACAGTACCGCAGCTTTTTGACGCGCGAGCAGATGGCCGTGCTGATGCAGCGCTACGACGCGATGCAGCGCGGCAAATGACAGAATGGCAAATGAAAGCGCCGGAGGGGAGCCCCTCCGGTGCTTTTTTGCGCTAATGAGCTGGAAACTTGCAAGAATTCTTGCAAGATTTGGAGATTTTGGAGAAGAAGACAAAAATGACTACACGGAAACGACAAAAAGCGAGAACAAAATTTGTTCAGTTTTTTTTCACTTTCCATGCGGGTTTTCATTGATTTTGCGAGGAAGTTCCTCTATAATTTACACTGAAGCCTGTATGAGCATCTTTCAGCGGATTTTTGACGGAATCCATGCAAGCGGAAAGAGCTCTTTGGCAATAAAAATGTTTATCAAAATCAGGGAGGGTTTTATCTTGAATAAGGTCATGTCACTGCACGATGCCGTTGCAAAGTACGTCGAGAATGGCGATACTCTTGCGATCGGCGGTTTCACCACCAACCGTAAGCCGTATGCCACGGTTAGTGAGATCCTGCGTCAGGGTCAGAAGGACTTCATCGTTTATGCCGGCCCCGGCGGCGGCGAAGTCGATATGCTCATCGGCGAGGGCCGCGTGGCTGCTTACATCAACTGCTACACCGCCAACTCCGGCTACACCAACGTTTCCCGCCGCTTCCGCGCTGCCATCGAGCAGGGCAAGCTCACGTATGAGGACTATTCTCAGGACGTGCTGATGCTCATGCTTCACGCCTCTTCTCTCGGCCTTCCGTTCCTGCCGGTCCGCCTGATGCAGGGCAGCGGCCTGATGAAGTTCTGGGGCATCAGCGAGGAAAAGCGCAAGACCATGCCCAAGATCGAGGATCTCAAGTGCGCTGAGATCGAGAACCCCATGGTTCCCGGCCAGAAGGTCGTCGCCGTGCCCGTTCCCAGAATCGACACCGCGATCATCCACGTCCAGCAGGCCTCTCCGGACGGCACCTGCATCATCTGCGGCGACGAGTTCCACGATATCGACATTGCGATCGCTGCGCGCAAGACCATCGTCACCTGCGAGGAGATCGTCTCCGACGAGTTCATCCGCCGCGACCCGACCAAGACCCGTATCTTCGGCGAGTGCGTGCAGGCGGTCGTCAAGGCCCCCTATGGCGCATGGCCCTCTCAGTGCTACGCTTACTATGATGACGACGATGCCGGCCTGAAGGAATACGACAAGGCCTCCAAGTATCAGGACGCCGAAGATGCCGTCAAGCAGCTCGAGAAGGCTGCCGTCAAGGCTGCCAAGGCGCTCGAGAAGGCTCCCGAGGACGAGAAGCTCAAGCTCGCCGCCGAAAACGCCCAGAAGGCCTTCGAGCTCGCCAAGAGCGGCGAGAAGATCCCCGAGACCTTCAAGGATTTCCTTGAAAAGTGGGTCTACAGCTGCGAAGATCAGTCCGCTCTGCTCGATAAGCTCGGCGGCAGCCGTCTGATGCGCCTGAAGAACGAGCCGCACCTCGGCTATTCCACTACACACTAAGGTTTGGGAGGCTAAATAGAAATGTCTGATTATACGAAGTACACAAAACAGGAAATGCAGGCGTATGCCATTGCTAAGAATATTAAGGAAAACCAGATCGTCATCGTCGGTACGGGTCTTCCGCTGATCGGTGCGTCCCTTGCCAAGCGCGCGGTCTGCCCCAGCTGCCACCCCATCGTCGAGTCGGGTCTGATGGACTGCGACCCCGTTGAGGTCCCCCGCTCCGTCGGCGATAACCGCTTCATGGCGCACTGCGCCGTGCAGTGGCCCAACATCCGCTTCGTCGGCTTCGAGGCCAACGAGTGGCTGCACGACGAGGATCGTCTCGTCGCCTTCATCGGCGGCGCGCAGATCGACCCGTACGGCAACGTGAACTCCACCTGCATTTTCGGCAAGGGCGACTACCTGCAGCCCACCACCCGTTTCACCGGTTCCGGCGGCGCCAACGGCATTGCCACCTACTGCAACACCATCATCATGATGCAGCACCAGAAGCGCCGCTTCATGGAGAAGATCGACTACATCACCTCCTGCGGCTGGATGGACGGCCCCGGCGGCCGTGAGCGCGCCGGCCTGCCCGGCAACCGCGGTCCCCAGATGGTCGTCACCGACCTGGGCATCATGAAGTTCGACGAGGAGACCAAGCGGATGTATCTGGCTTACTACTATCCCTTCTCCTCCCCTGAGATGGTCCAGGAGAACACCGGCTTCGAGGTGGACGTGTCCCGCGCCCAGCTCTTCGAGGGCCCCTCTCCTGAGATCATCCGGGTCATCCGCGAGGAGATCGACCCCGGCCAGGCCTTTATCAAGGTCCCCAAGGAATAAGAGATCCCGCTCCGGAACACCATACTACCAACATAGGAGGAATTGACATTGGGTAACTATTCTATGCCCCGATACTTCCAGAACATGCCCGTGGTGGGCAAGCCCGTCCGCGCCAACGCGGAAAACGTGGCTGAGCTGAAGGCCATCGAGGAGGAGATCCACGCCCAGATCGTGAAGGGCCTGGAGAACGGCAAGGCCGACGCGGACATGAATGCCAAGGGCCAGCTCACCGCCATGCAGCGGGTGTCCCTGCTGGTGGACCCCGGCACCTGGTGCCCCCTGAACAGCCTGTACAACCCCGAGAAGAACAAGACCGGCACCACCTCCATCGTCAAGGGCCTGGGCCGTGTCAACGGCAAGTGGTGCGTCATCATCGCCTCCGACAACAAGAAGCACGCCGGCACCTGGGTGCCCGGCCAGGCTGACAACCTGCTGCGGGGCAGCGACACCGCCAAGCGGCTGCGCATCCCCCTGATCTATCTGCTGGAGTGCGCCGGCGTGGAGCTGGACCAGCAGGAGAAGGTGTACCCCAACCGCCGGGGCGGCGGCACCCCCTTCTATCGCAACTCCGAGCTCAACCAGATGGGCATCCCCGTCATCGTGGGCATCCACGGCACCAACCCCGCCGGCGGCGGCTACCACTCCATCAGCCCCACCGTCCTGGTGGCCCATGAGAAGGCCAACATGGCCGTGGGCGGCGCCGGCATCGTGGGCGGCATGAACCCCAAGCCCCACGTGGACATGGAGGCCGCTCTGGCCCAGATCGAGGCCACCAAGGGCCTGCGGGCCGATCCTCCCGGATCTGTCTCCATCCACTTCGGACAGACCGGCTTCTTCCGCGAGGTGTACAACACCCAGGAGGGCGTCATCGCCGGCATCAAGAAGTATGTGGATATGCTGCCCAGCTATGACCTGGAGTTCTTCCGCGTGGATGCGCCCCAGTCTCCCGCCGTCTCCGACGAGGAGCTGTACGACCTGGTGCTCAACAACAAGAACCGTCCTTATGACATGTACTCCGTCATCGCCCGCCTGTTCGACGGCAGCCAGTTCATGGAGTACAAGAAGGGCTACGGCCCCGAGATGATCACCGGTCTGGCCAAGGTGGACGGCCTGTTGGTGGGCGTGGTAGCCAACCAGCAGGGCGTGTTCCCCAACTACCCTGAGTACAAGATGGAGAAGTACGGCCAGTCCATGGGCGCCGGCGGCAAGCTGTACCGCCAGGGACTGATCAAGATGAACGAGTTCGTCACCCTGTGCGCCCGCGACCGCATCCCCATGATTTGGATCCAGGACACCACTGGCATTGACGTAGGCGATGACGCCGAGGTCGCCGAGCTGCTGGGTCTGGGCCAGTCCCTGATCTACTCCATCCAGACCAGCAAGCTGCCCATGATGGAGATCACCCTGCGCCGCGGCACTGCCGCCGCTCACTATGTGCTGGGCGGCCCCCAGGGCAACGACAACAACGCCTTCTCCCTGGGCACCGCCGCCACTGAGATCAACGTCATGAATGGCAAGACCGCCGCCAACGCCATGTACACCGGCCGTCTGGCCAAGGATCAGAAGGCGGGCAAGGATCTCCAACCCACCATCGACAAGATGAACGCCCTGATCGACGACTACGATGTGAAGTCCAAGCCTCTGTTCTGCGCCCAGGCCGGCCTGGTGGACGAGATCGTGGACATGCCCATGATGCGCAACTACATCGTGGCCTTCACTGATGCTGTCTATCAGAACCCCGAGTCCATCTGCCCCTTCCATCAGATGCTGCTGCCCCGTACCATCCGGGACTACGACAACCTGAAGAAGTAAGGGCCTTTCCCACACAAATGCGCCCCCTCCGCCCGGGCCACAGCCGGTCCCGGCGGAGGGGGAGAGCAGCGGCCCGGCGCAGGTGTGACAGCGCCGGGGGTCCTGGAGAAAGCAGTCTCCGGCGGGACCACACAATTTCTGACATTGGAGCGAAACCATGGATAAAATTTACACGCTGGGCATCGATATCGGCTCCACCGCCTCTAAGTGCGTCATCCTGGCGGATGGCAAGGAGCTGGTCAGCAAGTCCCTCATCCCCGTGGGAGCGGGGACCAGCGGCCCCCAGCGGGCCATCAGCGACGTACTGGAGAACGCCGGGCTGAAGCGGGAGGACATGGGCTATGTCCTGGCCACAGGTTACGGCCGCAACTCCATGCTGGAGATCGCAGACCAGCAGATGAGCGAGCTGAGCTGCCACGCCAGAGGAGCCAGCTTCCTTTTTCCTGAAGTCCACACCGTCATCGACATCGGGGGCCAGGATGTGAAGGTGCTCCAGATCGAGAACGGGGTCATGACCAACTTTGTCATGAACGACAAGTGTGCTGCCGGCACCGGCCGGTTCCTGGACGTGATGGCCCGGGTGCTGGAGGTGAAGGTGGAGGACCTGGGGACGCTGGGGGCGCAGTCCACCAAGAACGTGTCCATCAGCTCCACCTGCACTGTCTTTGCCGAGAGCGAGGTCATCAGCCAGCTGTCTCTGGATACTGACAAACGGGATATCATCAACGGCATCCACCACTCCGTGGCCAGCCGGGTGGCAGGCCTTGCCCACCGGGTAGGCGTCCGGGATCAGGTGGTCATGACCGGCGGCGTGGCACAGAACACCGGCGTGGTCAAGGCGCTGGAGGAGGAACTGGGCCACATCATCTATACCTCGCCCCTGACCCAGTACAACGGGGCTCTGGGGGCGGCGCTGTTCGCCTATCAGAGGTATCAGAAGGAACAAAAGGGATGAAAAAAGTCCTGTTCGGTATCGCACTGATCCTGTTCGCCGTAGTACTGCTGTTGTCAGGGATATGGCTGCCAGTCATAAGTGACCTGATGGATAGAACGGAGTTTGCCGTTCTTGTCGCGGCCATCGGACTGGTGTTTGCCGGGATCGGCGCGTTTACCAGGGAGAAATGATCCATTTCGGGCTGTTTTCCCAGCGGCCCTGCAACATTGAAACATTGATTTTCTAGTGAATCTAGTGAGGAGGAGAAGAACAATGGCTAAAACTGTAAGCCCCGGCGTTCAGGCGCTGCGCAAGGTCGTCGAGGATGTGTACGCCGACGCCCGCAAGGCCAAGGCCGAGGGCAAGCTGGTGGGCTGGTCCAGCTCCAAGTTCCCCTGTGAGCTGGCCGAGGCCTTTGATCTGAACGTCATGTACCCCGAGAACCAGGCTGCCGGCATTGCCGCCAACCGGGACGGCGAGATCATGTGCAAGGCCGCTGAGGATCTGGGCTACGACAACGACATCTGCGGCTACGCCCGCATCAGTCTGGCCTACGCCGCCGGCAAGCGTGCTTCCCGCAAGGTGGACCTGGAGACCGGTGAGTATGTCATCAACCCCAACAGCGGCAAACCCCTGAAGGACGAGAACGGCAACGTGGTCATTGACCCCGAGACTGGCAAGCCCAAGAAGGACCCCAAGACCATGCAGCCCTACACGGTGCTGGACGACATCTATGAGATCGAGGCCCTGCCTGAGGGCCGGGAGAAGGAGCTGCGGAAGGCGGCTATCAAGCCCTACCGCCAGATGCAGATGCCTCAGCCCGACTTCATGCTCTGCTGCAACAACATCTGCAACTGCATGACCAAGTGGTATGAGAACATCGCCCGCATGCGCAACATCCCCCTGATCATGATCGATATCCCCTACAACAACACTGTTGATGTCCATGACACCAATGTGGCCTATGTCCGCGCCCAGTTCGACTCCGCCATCAAGCAGCTGGAAGAGCTGACCGGCAAGAAGTTCGACGAGAAGAAGTTTGAGCAGGCCTGCGCCAATGCCAACCGCACCGCCCAGGCCTGGCTGCGGGTGTGCGATTACCTGCAGTACAAACCCTCCCCCTACAGCGGCTTCGATCTGTTCAACCACATGGCCGACGTGGTCACCGCCCGCGGCAAGGTGGAGGCCGCCGAGGCCTTCGAGCTGCTGGAGAAGGACCTGGAGGAGGCCGTCAAGAACGGCACCTCCACCACCCCCTTCCCTGAGAAGTACCGTGTCATGTTCGAGGGCATTCCCTGCTGGCCCAAGCTGCCCAATCTGTTCAAGCCTCTGAAGGAGCATGGCGTCAACGTCACCGCCGTGGTGTATGCCCCCGCTTTCGGCTTTGTGTACAATAATATGGACGAGATGGTCCGCGCCTACTACAAGGCCCCCAACTCCGTGTGTATCGAGCAGGGCGTGGATTGGCGCGAAGGCATCTGCCGGGACAACAAGGTGGACGGCGTGCTGGTCCACTATAACCGCTCCTGCAAGCCCTGGTCCGGCTACATGGCCGAGATGCAGCGCCGCTTTACCAAGGATCTGGGTGTCCCCTGTGCCGGTTTTGACGGAGACCAGGCTGACCCCCGGAACTTCAACGAGGCCCAGTATGAGACCCGTGTCCAGGGCCTGGTGGAGGCCATGGAGGCCAATCAAGCGAAGAAGGAGGCCGAGGCGAAATGAGCACCGAGGTTTTGCTGAACGAGTTCAAGGAGTATTCCGAGCACCCCTACCGTGTGCTGAGCGAGTACAAGAAGCAGGGCAAAAAGGTGATCGGAATGCTGCCCTACTATGCCCCTGCCGAGCTGGTGGTGGCCGCCGGCATGGTGCCCATGGGCATCTGGGGAAGCAACAAGAAGACCATTGCTCTGGCTAAGGAGTACTGCGCCACCTTCTACTGCACCATCGCCCAGCTGGCGCTGGAGATGCTGCTGGACGGCACCCTGGATCAGCTGGACGGCCTCATCACCCCCACCATCTGCGATACCCTGCGCCCCATGAGCCAGAACTTCCGCGTGGCCATGGAGGGCAAGCTGCCCTGCATCTTCCTGGCCCATCCCCAGTACCGCAAGCCCGCTTTCGGCCTGCAGTTCACGGTGGACCAGTACATGCACGTCAAGTCTGAGCTGGAGAAGATCGCCGGCAAGGAGATCACCGATGACGACCTGCGGGCCGCTATCAAGGTGATGAACCGCAGCCGCGCCGCCCGCCGGGCTTTCGTCAAGCTGGCCAGCGAGCACTGTGATGTCATCTCCGCCGTCAGCCGCTCCGCCGTGCTGCGCTCCGCTTGGTTCATGGAGCCCGCCGTCTACGCCGAGAAGCTGGAGGCCCTGAACGCCGAGCTGGCCCAGCTGCCCGCAGCCAACTGGAAGGGCAGAAAGATCGTCACCTCCGGCATCATCTGCGACAACCCCAAGCTGCTCCAGATCTTTGACGACAACAACATCGCCATTGCCGCCGACGACGTGGCCCAAGAGAGCCGCGCTTTCCGGGTGGACGCCAGCGAGGAGGGCGATCCCATGATGGCCCTGGCCCAGCAGTTCGCTGATCAGGACTATGATGTCCTGCTCTACGATGAGCACTCCAGCCAGAACCGCCGGGGCGAGTTCGTGGCCCAGCTGGCCAAGGACAGCGGTGCCCAGGGCGTGGTCCTGTTCATGCAGCAGTTCTGCGACCCCGAAGAGATGGAGTACCCCTATCTGAAGAAGGCGCTGGACGAGGCCGGCGTGCCCCACATCAAGCTGGGTGTGGACCAGCAGATGCGGGACTTCGGGCAGGCCAGCACCGCCATCCAGGCATTTGCCGACGTGCTGTAAAGATCCCATGCAGAAAATCGGTCTTCTGGGCCGAAACCCTTGAAAAATTCCCACTGAAGTGATATAATGCCACCAATTTCGGGTTTCTCCCCCTGTGTCCCGTCACGGGAACAGGGGGAGTCCGGGAAAATGGACGTCCGATTGGGAGGGGCCTGCGCCCGGCCCAA
>ENA-ORRQ01001029-ORRQ01001029.1-human-gut-metagenome-genome-assembly--contig:-NODE-1029-length-23475-cov-6.906576_pt1 | contig 23475 bp, 23 predicted proteins | sample MGYA00242177_ERZ509138 | MGnify/ENA primary metagenome ERZ509138 (study PRJEB26280, sample SAMEA2338628) | human gut metagenome | biome: human gut; feature: human-associated habitat; material: faeces... | reverse complement strand
GCATCTCGCGATACCGATCCGGGTGGTCTGGGTCGATCAGCGACTCGTTGTTGTGAGTGATTCCTTTTTTTGCATAGGTTCGAATCAGAGCCTCATCCAGAAGCTGACGCTCTTCATGGTTGATATCGGGGATCAACAGAGAGAAGAAGATGTGCAGCTGTTGGATCTTTTTTGCCAGAATGGAGTTCTCATTGACAACGCCATCTATCAGCTGATTGGCGCTCAAGTCTTGCTTACGGATCTCACAGACATTGATGCACTGCTTGGAGGCAGGGCTTATGGAGATAAACTCACCTCCGATATTGTTGCATGCGCGCAGGAACTCATGTCCCTTCAGAGGAGCGATAATGAATACCTGCGTGCTTTTACGCCTCATGCGCAAAGCGATCAGCTGGAGCGTGAAGGTCTTACCTGCGCCGCTTGTTCCAAGAAGTACCATATTGGCGTTTTTGTAAACCCGGCTATTGAAGATATCCACGATGACAAGGCTGTTGTTATGCTGATTAACACCGAGCAAGATGCCATTCTCGTCACTCATCTCAAACGAGGTGAAGGGATAGCAACTGGCCGCAGAGGATGTCAGCATATTGCGCTTGCTGGCCTCGAACAACTTCTTATCCAGCTTACAGAACGGAAGGATTGAGAGAAGCGCCTGTTCCTGCCTGAAGCGGCAGATACGAATGTCCATATCCTGTGAGATCATAAGGCGACGCACTTCAGAGATGCGCCACTCCAGGTTCTCCAGAGTATCTGCAGTAACCGTGACCAGGGTGTTGCAGTAGTAGAAGTCCTCGTAGTTCGCAAGACCTTCCTTCAGGAAGTATCCGGATCGAATGGCGCTTTCAAAATCATCGAAGTCCGTATTCGTGTCCGATGTATCCTTGAGTCGGCTGCGGTTAATTCGGATCTGCTGACCCAGCTTAGCCTGGATGCGCTCTTTTGGTTCGCGGGAAAAGAAAAAGTCCACATCGATGCCTTCGCCCGCATTGACGAGAATGCTCGTCCAACCGGCGACCACTCGCGGGTTATACCCGTCAGAGGGTACGATCAGATATGCATGATAGACACCATCCATGACGACATAGGACCCATGGGTCAGGTCAATGGACTCAGGTGCCAGCGCACTTTTGAGTGGTACAGGAACCGAAATGTCGGTGTCCTTCCGCGCTGCCTGCAGTTCACGGACCCGCTTCTCAACGGGCTTTACTTCGCAGGTGGCACGATTGAAAATGGTGTAGAGGACTTCCATAAGGAAGATGTTCTCATCCTCATGAGCGACAACGGCATTGTCACAGTGCAGAAAGTACTGACGCGCTGTTTGAACAGCGGTCTCCAGTGCAGATACAATCTCTGCGTATTCCGGCTTACGATTGGTGACTGCCTCATACTCAAAGATGACGAGGAAGCGTCGCGTGATGGCCTCACGGGAACCGATCGTCTGGATTAGATGGTAGTAGTCCAGTTGGAGATCCCGGCACTTGGGATTATCCTCTGCCTCCATTTCACGCTCAATGGTATTGAGGTGCTTGCCGATATCGGCCTTTTTTGTCAGCACTTTGATTTGGAACTTTACAGGAGAAATCTTCATCCAACTTGCGAAGCTGGCGACGATGTTCTTCTGCTCGGAAATGTTACGGAGCAAGAAGTTGATCGGCTCCACCTCAATCACACGGAGATAGCGACCATCTGTAGTCTCGATAATGCCGTTTCGGATATCTCTGACCGGGATGAAGTCCTCTGCGTGGAGGGGCTGCTTTTTCTTTGCAACTGATGATTTGTGCTTGCTTGCTTTATGGGGTTTCTTCACAGGTTTGCGCTTTTTCCGCTTCTTGGGTTTCTCCTTGATCTTGATCCCTAACTGCTCGGGCGGCTTAGGTGCCGACATTCCCGACACAGCCTTCATTGGTTTTTCAGGTGCCTCTGGAACCGGAGTGTCTGATCGGTACAGTGTCCTGCGATGGATGAGCCAACGCACCCAGTTAACAGCGAACTCAGAAAGCGAATCACCTTCAAATCCAATCACGCCAAAGATTCCAAGTGGCAGAGACACCAGGCACAAAATGATAATCCGTGTAGTAAGGGAAAAGGGCAACTTGATAATGGGGACACCTGTTAATAAGACGAGCACGCAAGCTTCAATCGCATTGCGTGCTCGAATCATGCCGCCAAATAAGCGCCCACTTGTGAGAAAGTTTGGTGGGATATAGTAGACATCCCGATCTTCATTCGGTTTGCTCATATTTGGCCTCTATTCTGTTGTCAGTTACCGATGATCCAAAACGGCCCACCGGATCCAGCGCGCTTACTAGCTTCGTTGAGGATAATGGACATATCCCAACTCTTCTCGGAGCGCTTATAACTGGAAGGATCTGCGACGAGTATCTTTCCGTCAGCTGTGCAACCGCGCAGCACAATGAAGTGGCCGCTGGAAGTGAAGTGTCCCTTTGTCATGATGGCGACCACGAGCTTTCCATCAGCTAGGGCATCAACGATGCGCTGGGGCTCTGTTGCCGTACAGCCCTCTACACTCAATCCCCAAGCCTCAGCAGCACCAGGAATTAAAGAGTGGTACGAGCCGTTTCCACTACACCAATAGCCGTTCTCATAGGCCCATTGTGCCATGTGAGGAGGATCGACAGTTTCGGATGTCAGGCTGGATACAACGATGGACATAGCGGTAGGCCCACAGGCGTAACCGCCAATGGTGTCTGTGCCGTACAGTTCGTACTTCCAGCGTTCGTCCAACTGGTTGTAGTAGACCACCTGCGTCTCACCATCTGAGAAAATGACTCCGTCATAGGAAAGTCCCAAGGCAGAGAATTCGGTTTCACTCAGGCCCTGGTAAACACCATCGCCCAACAGAACGGTGAGGTTTTGCGCATACTGGCTTGCCAGTAGCTTTTGGTCGTCTGACAGGTGGAAGACCTGATCGGCAAAATAAGCCTCGCCATTGTATGAGATGGTGTAGACTCGGATGGTCTCATAAGTCGGCTCGGGAGGTTCCTCGGTTGTGGTGTCAGGTGCAACCGTTTCCGTGCTTTCTGCTTCAGGCTCAGAGGGGACTTCTCTCACCTCGTCTGTATAGGTGAACGAATAGAGTTTGTCCTTGTTTGCTGCAAGCAGGCTCTCCATATCATCCTTAGAAATGGAGGTCGCGTCAGTGTCTTTATAGGCACAGTACTGGGAAACGATTGCATTGGCGTTAAACACCACATCGGAACCGAACGGATTATTGACTTCCTTACTGTCGCAGCCGGAAGCAGCGAAATCACTGTCGATCCGTGCCAGCACATCATTGAGTCCCTCAGAGAGGATCATGCTGATGCCGCTGTTGATATCCGCCAAGTTCTGCACCAGCACCGTATCATCGGAAATCCCGTTAGGAGTATCAGTGCCATCGCCAAACAGGGATCCGAATATCACCGAGGGCAGCATGGCAATAATCAAAACCGGAAGCAAGATGACGGCTACGATGGGAATGATCCACTTCTTTGAGGATTTTGCGGCCTCAACGGCCGCCCCATGAGCGCCGCCAGTTGCGGCACCCTTTGCGATGCTGGCAATGGCTTTACCGGTTTTCGCAGCGCCAGCTACTGTAGATTCAGCAGATGACTGTTGCTGTCTGTTCTCTTCACTCATTAGACTTTATCCTTTCTCTTGGGTACGGGCGGCATTTGAGGAACAATGCGCTCCTCATACCGAATCTTATCGTCGCCATCCTTATAGGGAGTCTTCTCGACAGTCGGCTGTGCATATTGCCTGTACCAGGAAGAGCCATCTATCGTCTCTACGGTATCGTAGGGGCCGGTAGGAGCCATATACTGCTCAGTGCTATACATAGCGAACTCCCGTTCAGACTGACCATCAGGAGCAACTTCGTGTCCTGTGATGCGGCCTCCGCCAATTTCGACATTGCGGAATGTGGGAGGCGAACTGGGAACACCAGCCCCCTCGCGGACAGTGCCGGGAGATGGGGCCGTGGGGGTGGTCGAAGCTGTGTGCGTAGCAGTTGTGATCACGCCGGTCGATGTGCTTCCTTCAGAAACTGGTTTTGCTCCCACAGGAGAGGAAGCCACCGGGTTGGGGGCACTGGGCGCCGCCCACGGTTGAGTTTCGGGTGGGATAACACCGGCTGCTGATCCTCCATCGAGGGTGACAACATCTTCGCCGTTCATTGGGGCAGGCGCCGTGGGAATTGTGACCGGATCATCCGTTTGTATCTCACTCGCCGCAGCACTTGAGTAGCCAAGATAACTGGTCAATGCTTCCGATGCCTGTTCTCCGGTGATCGAACCGACAGAGGATATATCTCCCTTTGCAACAGCTCCGATCACACTAGTTGCGAACTTGCCCCCGCTTGCTAAGCTGGAGCCGAACATAGCACCACCAATGATGCTGCTAAGACCAGATCCGGTACCTGTTGCACTTGATGCTGCAGCATTACCCACAGCTCGTTTGGTGACCCCGACAAGGCCGTTTCCGCCACCGGTAAATGCTGCGCCGGCTGCCTGACCACCATTGTGTGTACCGTGCGAGGAGTGACGATTAGAAACCGTGCTTCCAAATGCACCTGCAGCAGTGGCGATACCACGGCCGGCTACCATGAGTTCTGCCAGCATACTTCCTCCTGTCCTGCCAACATTGACTCCTATGGAAGCCATGAAGCTATCGATCTTCTGACTCACTTTGAGGAACCCAATGGCACACAGGAACCAGATGAAGATATTGCCGGCAACTTCTTCTTGACTGGACGCTGCAATGGCACTTTCCACTTCACTCTCATCGATGGCAAAAGCAGTTGTGGACAGAGCACAGGTGAGCAGCACGAGCACAAGGATTGTAAATATGCGTTTTCGCTTCATGTCTACCTCCTCATATGGACAGCGGATTGGCAAGGAAGTTGCCAACCATGCTTGTGAACAGGCGCAGGCACCATGCATTCATGATCAAAAGGAAAAGCTGACCACCAAGCATTCGGCACCACGCGCTGAATACATTAGATGTGCTTTCTGACGCACCTGTCGCAAACGCAATGGGCGCCGTATAGATCAGAACTCCGACAAGGATATATCGTTCCGCTGCCTCAAACAGGAGCTTGATATAGTTCCAGGCAATGATGATCACAAGGATCAAAACAATAAGGCTCACGGATCCGGAGGCGAGGCATCCGACTATCACCGTGAGCACGCTACCGAAGTTGGAAAACTCAATGGGAGGTAGTGCTGTATCGACAACCCAGTCATATGGTGTGCCGGCGATTCCCAGGATGAGCACCATGATCTGATCGGCAAACAGTGCCAGAAAAATGAAGAGGATAGACTTGATAGCGAGCTTGGTAGGGTCCTCCGCACTAAGGCCCACACCAAGCCCAAAGTTTTTGAAGAGCTGCCACACGAGGTTCAAAAGGATAAAGCCAACAGCAATCGCTGCAAAGACTTCGTAGAGCGTCTCAGCGGCTGGAAAGTAACGCAAGAAAGTGCTCATGTCACAACCCAGCGCTCCAAGAACGGAGCCTGTGACCAGGTCCAGCAGGTTCATGATCTGCGTGGCAATCCACTCAACAATGCTGTCTAAGATACCCATGTAACACCTCCTGCGTCAGATCAGAAGCAGCCCAATTCGTCGTCGAAGCTGCTCTCAGGCAGGAAGTAAGCCGCTGTCAAGCACATGGCGATACCAGCGATGATACCGGATACCAAGCAGATGATGCTTTTTTTCATATCTTGTTTCTCCTTTAAGGCGTCCAAGTGCCACCGGCGAAGAAAGGCGTCACATAGGCCATGATAAAGCCAAGGCTATTCAGGATAGCCCAAGTAATGATGATCCGCTTCAACCAAGCACGGGACTCGTCAACCGTCCGTCCGGATCTGGAGAAGTTCATCAGAAGAAGCGCAACGGCAGCCGTAACAACTGCGGCAATAGTGCTGATACTGAGGATTTGCTTATACACATCCTGCATGATCGCACTTGCCTTCGTCCAAATGGTATCTGCGGCGAAAGCACGAGTGGAAAACATGCTCAGCATCGTAGGCATCACAAATGCTATATACAGTCCACGACCAACGCTTACATTTCTGAATCGCTCCTGCAGCTTCTTGACGACGGCAGGTTTGTTCTGATTCATACTGGGAAGTCCTCCTTTCAACTAGAGCCGAAAAGAAAAGCCAGGGGCTTGGGCAGTGCGACCCAAACTCCTGGCTTATGCATGAAAAATGCCCCCGGCAGAGCAGAGGGCCGTCCATCGATTAAACTTTTCGACGCTATCATCTTAGCATTTATGGAATACAGATGCAATTAAGCAGGACTTCAAATACAGTTCGGAAATAGTTCAATTTTAGTTCAGGGCAGAAATTGCTTGATGATTTCCATACAATCACGAGCCGTATAACCCCATAAAATGCGGTCTATGGCTTTGATCGCCATATTGAGGTAACTGTGATAAGTCACCATCGACATTTGGAAACCTATTCGCTCGAGCTCTGCAAGGATTGCTTCACGGTTGGCCAGCTTCCTCTCCGAGAAGTAGGTGAGATAGAGGATCTGGTACATCAACTCCCCATGATCCGGATCCAGCCTTACCGTATTCAGCGCGTTTTTGATGATCTGGAGCATATTCTTGCTCCGTATGACCGTGCGTGCGTATCCTTCAAGCTTTGAGCCGGATAAATCAACCCCAGCAAGCTCTGCATTGACCTCCAGTGTGGAAAGCCGGGTGCCATGTTCCATCTCCATCCTGACATTCATGTCAGACTCCGAGATCTGGATTGCATAGGCCACCTTGCGGTATTGCTTGAGCAAGTACCTGGTGTTGTGATACTTTTCCACCGGCTTGCGTTTCATCGGCTTGTCCTCCAGATGATCTACGCCAACCTGAAGGCCAGTCTCAATCTCAGTCTTCAACGCTTCCTTCTCAAGCGCAAAGACGGGTGTGCTGTCAGAGGTCATGATTTCATCTCCTTTCCGAGTGTGGATTCTTTGGGCGGGTCACGACTACTCTTCTCCTGTTCAGACATCTCCCAGTCTAAAGAACTGTAGAAGACTAATGGAATCTGCCGAGCAAAAAAAGAGGAGCGAACCACCAGAAACACCTGTATTTTCAAGGACTTTCTGGCTTTACCTATTGTTTTCTCTGGCGGGACGCGTGACTCGACGCTGATATCGAGTTTGCTGTCGTCTGCTTCCACCACATCAATCGCCTTAGCAATACCAATGATCTCGCCAATCCTGCTTAGTTCGAGTTCCTCACAGCCTTCACCGTAGATCATCTCACGATAGCGGCACATTGAAATGACAGAGCCGCGTGAGCTGGAAAAACTCACACGGCTGATAATTCCATATTCGCCGGCCTTCAACATGAAGCGTCCGACTCGGGACTTTGACCAGCCCCAACGACGAGCAAGGTAAGTATATGAGAGCAGCGGCATACCTCGCATATTGGAGTAATAGACAACCGGCATATACTCAGATCCTCGCACTTTGGGGTCATTCAGGATTGTGTGGAGCCACATATCCATGATGGCGTCCAATTCACTGAATACAATTCCGACTTCCTTTCGTGCAGTCTTCAGAAGCAGTCTGCCGACAGGCAGCGGGAAGAAAAAGAATCCCGATCCTTTATAGCTGTAATAGTTATACTGTAGGTGTGTGCAGTGCTCTTTCCAATCGGCAATCGTGAAGCGGAGTATTTCCTTTTCCTCATCCAAGATCTCAAAGGTAAGGAATCCATGATTCTGGAAGTACTCCATCAGCTCAAGCGCCTGAGTCTTGGAGTGGACTCGAAGGATTCTGGGCAATGCCCCGATCTTGCAGATCCACTGACCCGGTGCCTCCATATAGCGGTCGCCATTGATCACGCGTTCATTGGATCGAAAATTAGCGTAGCTGAAGAGCGCCATGAGACTGAATAGATGGACAGTTCCTTCGTTCCGGAAATCCTTGTGATCATTGAAGTGTCGGAACCACGGCTTATAAACTCTTACCTTCGGAAAGCACACCAACTGTTGTTTTTGTGTGCAGCTCATCTCATACACCTCCTTCCTGACAGAGTTGTAAATAGAGTCGATTCCAAGTCCCCTGGTCAGGGGGACACAGGCATTTCAGCCTCGGCCCATGCTTGTGGGTGCGTCGTCCCTCGGTTTGAGACCTAGCCGGACGAGTGTACCATTATTTTCCCGTGCTGTCGTCGCAATGGAGCTTGACCAGGCCCCTTTCACTTGCTCATAGTGGCTCGAACACGGTGATGTCTTGGAATCGTATTCGGTTTTCAAGGTACAGTGCTGTGGTAACAGGTTGAGAGTCTGCGGTCGGCAAGTCATAAAACACCTCGAATGCACCTCTCGTAATGAATGTAGAAATGGCACCCCTTTTGACCACCCTTCAAAAAAGAAAAATTTCCCCATCGACTAAAATAGGCTGATGAGGTATTATGAAAATGCATTGAAAACAAAAAAGCACGCACCCACCATTTAAGGTGAATGCGTGCAAATGATAAGTCGGGAGGAAGCTTTGATTTTGGACTAAATCAGCATACTCACTCCATAGAACCGACTGTATGTCTATTATAGGTCAATCCTCGCTTTTGAACTCCAAAGCGGGGGAGACCATGGCGTTGGCAAAACCGGTGATGGGCACCAGGGTTCCGGCCCCCGCCCGCTTGGCCAGCTTGTCAAACCACCCAAGCCCGGTCAGCAGCGCCGCCGCCAGGATCAGGGTGATGGAGACGGCGCCGCCGGCTACATCCTGATCCATCCCCCAGTTCTGATAGAGGTTGGACAGCCCCTGCCCCGCGGTACAGATAGCGCCGCCCACCAAAAAGGCCCACACCATATTTTTCCCCAGAGGGGAGGACTGAGAGTATTGGTTGACCAGTTTTCCATAGTCCTGATTCGTCATATCCATGGCACACCTCCGCGATCCAAAAAATTCTCGTTCCTAATCTCCCCTTCTTTTTCATGGATTATACGGCGGCATCTGCATAATTTTTTTGACGCGCCATACAATGCTCCAGGACCGTTCTCATGGAAGGAGGCATATCCATGTTTTATCCCAAAAAGCTGATCGTCCCGGTATTTGTCTGCGCCGTTCTGGCGGGCGTGGGCCTCCACTTTTTGTATGCCAGATTTCCCTGTACCCTCTCCGCCCTTCTTTCTCCCGTCTGTGAGAGCCTGTGGGAGCATATCAAGATCCTGTACTGGCCTTATCTGGCGGCATCCGCCTTCCTCGCCTGGGGCCGTCCCACCGGGATGCGCCCCTGGCTGCTGTCCCTTGTCATCCTGTGTCCCCTGATGCTGGTCCTGGGCCTGCTGCTCCATGCGGCGCTCGCCCTCCACGCCCTGTGGCTGGACATCGCCCTGTATCTGGGGCTAATGGCCTTCGGATTCTGGTTCCCTGTCCGCTTCTCCGGTCCCTTCCGGGGCTGGCGGTGGCGCATCCCCGCAATCCTGGCTTTCCTTCTGGGGGCGCTGATCCTCCTGTTTACCTTTTTCCCGCCTGCCGGGGTGCTCTTTGCCGACCTGTCCTGATTTTCGGCATGACTTTTGGGGGCCGGTGTGGTAAAATCCCTCTCAGGAGGTGAGGACCATGGTGCTGTACGGATTGGACGGCATGACGCACCGGAGCCAGGCCTACGGGCTTCTGGCTGTGGGACTGCGGGAGCACTGGGATCTGGAGCAGCTGCCCTCCATCGCCCGTGGAAAGCGGGGAAAGCCCCTTTTTCCGGACTTCCCCCAGCTCCGCTTCAACCTCAGCCACAGCGGACCCCGGGCCCTGTGTGCCCTGGACCGGGACGAGGTGGGGGTGGACATCCAGCAGATCACCCTGCGGCGTTCCGCTTTTCTCGACCGCCTGCTCTCCCCAGAGGAGCGGGCCTGGCTGCTGGGGCTGGGAGACGACCCGGAGGCCTTTACCCAGCTCTGGACCCTGAAGGAGAGCTTCTGCAAATTCACCGGTCTGGGTCTGAATCGGCCCGTCTCCGCCATCCCCGTCCCCCTTCCCCGGCAGATCCTCCCTTCCGGCGCCTGTCTCCCCTTCGGTTCCGTCTGCTTCACCCTGTTCTCCGGCCCCGGCTGGCGGGCCGCCGTCTGCTCTCCTGCCCGCTGCGCCTCCTCCATCCGCTGGCTCACGCCGGGGCAACTCCCTCCCGTGGGAAAGAAAATCCCCCAAAAGTGAAAAATCCCCTTTACATTTTGGAAGATCCCTGCTATAATAACGGAGCGCATTGAGAAAATGCTTCTTAATATGCGGCCGTAGTTCAATGGATAGAGCGTCAGATTCCGGTTCTGAATGTTGGGGGTTCGAGTCCCTTCGGCCGTACCAAAAAGCCGCAACAATTTGGATATAGCAGGCTGTAAGCCTACTGTTCCAAGGTGTTGCGGCTTTTTTATTTGCAAAATTTCTGAAGTTCAAAAAAAGATGCCAGACAGAAATTTTTTTATCTGGATGGATTTGAACTCCGTTTTTCAGAGAATTGAAAACTCAGATGGCAGCCAGCGCCCTTTTTCAAGCCAAAAAGGGCGCCCGAGTACAGAAAAATTATATACGAAAAATAGAGTCCCGGTTTGTTGGTATCAGAAAATCAACAGGCCGGGGTTCTTCGTTTTCCGGCACAAACGAAAAAGGGCGCCAAGCCCAGGAAAGGACGGAAACAGCCATGGACAACACACAGCACACCTATTTTGCGGAACTTAAACTTGCTCTCCAGAAAGCCGGTTACACCGTACAGGCTGTGGAGGATGGTCACCTGCCAATCGAATGGAACGACCGCAGGCTGTGCCAAGTCACCGAGAGCGGCGGCATCCGCTTCCGAACGGATGATACTACAGACCCTGCAGCAGAAGCGGCTCGAAGCCGGGTCACAGATATTGCCGGTGTGGTCAGGGAGTACATGACACTCATCGAGCAGGCCCCGGATCTGAAAGCGGATGGACTGGGCGAGAACTATAAGCTTCTGGCGGAGTTTAACGGCGCTGTGCTTGCCGGTCACTCCAGCAGATACGGAGTTGAGTTTGTCACATGGGAGTGGAGCTGCGGTCGAACCGGGCTGTGGCAAGGCCATTACTATGACCCCGGAAGCGGCCCCAATGGGTACCTGTCCGCGAAACAAGACTTCTGCGTCCGCTCCGGCCTCATGGATCAGCACCGCCTGTTCACCAATGAACAGCTTGCCGAGGTTTACCGCTGTGTCAGCGAAACATTGGAGAGCGCATATCTCATCACTCCGGAACGGCAGAAGCTGCTGGAGGGCGTGTCGGAACAGATCAGATGGGCTGTACCGGATCTGCCGGAGTTGGTCAGCCAGTCCAACGAAAGAGAACTGGAGGCAATGTCACAGGAGGAACAACTGGACGTGACGATGGAAATGTAGATCGGGTCTTCTCCTGTACCGTTCAAAAAGGGTGCTAAACGCAGAAACACAGAAAAGAACCAGAGCAATTATGATTGTCATCTGCGCAATATATTTTCCATAGAATCAATGAAACATTTGTGCTATAATCAATGGGGCCCTCAAGTTCAGCGGACTCCTCATACAAACCGGGAACGCCCCGCAAAAAGGGCGCTGCTCATAGTCAGAAGGGTAGAATGGGCGGCCATCACAGGGCACACACTATATCAGGACTTGAAAGGAAGTGGCCGGGGCATGAAAGAACGGACCTATGTTTGCTGTGATTTGAAAAGCTTTTACGCTTCGGTGGAATGTGTGGAGCGGGGGCTGGATCCCATGACCACGAATCTGGTAGTGGCAGACAAACGCCGCACAGAAAAGACGATTTGCCTCGCCGTCACTCCCTCGCTGAAAGCCTATGGCATCTCCGGTCGGGCACGGCTTTTCGAGGTGGTGCAGCGGGTCGCTGAGGTCAACGCCCAGCGCAGGTGGAACGCGCCCGGACATCAGTTCAGCGGTTCCTCCTGGAATGACCCGGAGGTGCGGCGGGATCCGTCGCTGGAGCTGGACTACATTGTGGCCCCGCCCCGGATGGCCCACTATATCGATTGGAGCACGCGGATCTATCAGGTATATCTGAAATACATTGCTCCGGAGGACATCTATCCCTACAGCATTGATGAGGTGTTCATGGACATTACCGACTACCTGGATACCTACAAGATGACAGCACGGGAACTGACCCGAACCATCATCCTGGATATTTTGAAAACTACTGGTATCACCGCCGCGGCTGGAATGGGCACGAACCTGTATCTGGCCAAGGTGTCCATGGACATTGTAGCGAAGCATGTTCATGCGGATAAAGACGGAGTTCGTATAGCCAAGCTGAACGAAATGACCTATCGGCGGCTCCTGTGGAGCCACCGCCCTCTCACTGATTTCTGGCGAGTCGGCAAAGGATACGCGGCAAAGCTGGAGGGCTGCGGCCTCTATACGATGGGCGACATCGCCCGCTGCGCCATAGGAAAACCAACAGATTACCATAACGAGGAACTGCTGTATCAACTCTTCGGCGTCAACGCCGAACTGCTCATTGATCACGCATGGGGATGGGAACCTTGTACAATCGCGGATGTAAAAGCGTATAAGCCGGAGCATAAAAGTATCGTCTCCGGCCAGGTGCTCCAGTGCCCCTATACGTTTGAGAAAGCCAGACTGGTCGTGCGGGAGATGGCGGACGCTCTGGCCTTGGACCTGGTGGATAAGGGACTGGCCACCAATCAGCTGGTGCTCACAGTCGGCTACGATATTGAAAATCTCTCTGTGGAAAATCATCGCTATCAGGGGCCGGTGACCACCGACCGCTACGGGCGGAAGATCCCCAAGCACGCGGTTGGCACAGAAAACTTTGACTACACCTCCTCCACCAACGATCTGCTGAGAGCGGTTTGCAGCCTCTATGACCGGATCGTGGATCGGGACCTGCTGATCCGCCGGCTGAGCATCAGCGCCAACCGCCTGCTGGATGAATCAGCTGTCCCCATGGATGACGGGTGCGAACAGATGGACCTTTTCACCGACTATGCGGACAGAGAAAAACAAAAGGCGGAGGCAAGCGCCACCCATGCGCGGGAGCGGAGGATCCAGGAGACCATGCTGGATATAAAGAAGAAATATGGGAAGAATGCCATTCTCAAAGGCATGAATCTGGAGGAGGGCGCTACCGCAAAGGAACGAAATGAAACCATAGGAGGACATCAGGCATGACGGGACCCTACGACGATATGCTGAACATGCCGCACCCCACCTCCAGGCAGCATCCCCGGATGTCCCGCTCAGACCGTGCCGCCCAGTTTGCCCCTTTTGCGGCTTTGAGCGGACACAGTGCAGCTCTCGTGGAGACTGCCCGGTTAACAGAGCGGCGCATAGAGCTGGATGAGGATGTGAAAGCGGCTCTGGACCTCAAACAGCAGATGCTGATGGATCGGATCGATGAGCATCCAGACGTGGCGGTGACATGGTTCCAGCCTGACGGAAAAAAGGATGGTGGGCGCTATGTTACAACGACCGGACGATTGAAGCGGATCGATGAGGTTGAGCGTGTTCTGGTCATGGAGGACAAAACAACGGTTCCCCTGGACGATATCATCAGCATCGACGAGTGCCGCAGTCCTGACTTTACCTCCGACCTTTAAGCGTCTCCACGCCGCAGATAAGGGACGAAGCTGAGAAACAGACCAATAGGAAAAACGGCCCCGGTGTGATCGGTCACAAACGATCACACCGGGGCTGGTTTTCTGCCCGATTCAAAAAGGGCGTCAAGTAACTGTATGTAAATTATAAAACAGGACGAGGCCGTGATCCCGCAGAGGGAAACGGCCTTTTTGGGCGCCCTTTTTCGGGATCACTGCTCTGTCCGGAAAGGACAAGCGTATGACAAAGTATTTTCTCAAGGACACCCCCCTGGCAGAACTGGAGCGGCAGATGATGACGCCGCCCAACTTTTCTCCCCGAGGAGGAGGGCAAACCGTCCTCTGCCGGTTCCGATACCGGCCGGAAGACGTAGTCTGCAAGCACTGTACGGAGTACCGGCGCGGTGGCTGTACGGAGGAGGTCTGCCCCTGGCTGGAGGAGCGTGTCGAGGCTGGAACCGTCACCTATACATCTTTGGCCGCTAAATTTTACCGGAAGTGGCTGGGAACCGCACTTGGGGAGCGGATCCAGGAACTGCTCCGGGGAAAACGGTCTATCGCTTACTATGACTCCGCTCACACTGACCGGCTGGCACTTTACGCCCTGTTTCTGGCCAGACACCGGAGCGATCACCGGGCACTGGCGGCGATGTACCTGCTGACCGCAACGGAAACACTCCGACGCTGCGCCATCCCCCGCATATTTGATCTCTGGGGTATTGACATCAGGAGCTGGAGTGCCGTGCGGACACTCAGCGAGCAGGAGTATGTGCTGTTCCAGGCCGCAAAGGGGATCTGGCAGAGCCAGAGGACCATCACTATTCCGGAGCTGTGTGACCGGAAACTGGTGGAAGACAAGACTTTGGAGCTGATCCTGAACGCGGCGCTGATCGCCCACTACGGCAGGGCCATGCTGGCCTTTGACAGACTGGAGGGCAGAGCATGATGCAGATGGCGCTGAGCAATGCCGTACACCCGGAATATGGCGTGGTGACTATCTCGTTCCCCATCCCGGAGGAGGAATACGGCCACTGTTTGGAGCTGCTGGAGGCACTGGAGATCGGAAATGCCGTCAACCGTGACTGCAAGGTGCAGGAGGTCCAGGATGGCCCGCCCATCCTGAAGCGGCTGGAGGGGAGCAGGGTCAATCTGGATGAGCTGGACTATCTGGCCAAGCGGCTGGACAGCTTCACGGACCAGGAGCTGGCACAGTTCCAAAGTGCGGCTGTCAGCTATAACTATTCCAATATCGTCGACCTCATCAACCTGACCTTCTCCTGTCAGGAGGTCACGGTCATCACGGATTTTTCCGACCTGGAGAGTATTGGACGAAACCACTACATGACCCTAAATGGCGGAAGCGCCAGAATGGAGGAACTGGACAACCTGGACGGGACTGAAACCGCCCTGCTCCTGATAGAGAGCGGAGATGGAGTCATCACCCCCTATGGCGTAGTGTATGACAACTGCATGAGGCTGTCACAAGACTATGACGGGCGCCACCTCCCGGAGTATTACTACACACGCTGCACGGTCTCTGTCATGCTTTCTGCGGATGGACGCCCGGAACAACAGGAAATGCTTTATTTTCCCTGCGCGGAGAGCAAAATCAGCCGTGCTGTGCGGCGGCTGGGCGTAGACAGGCCGGAACAATGTACAGCAACGCTGAAACTTGCCGAGGTCAGCGACGCGGTTAGGGGTGTATTTGGGCACGAATGCCCACTGAATGAGCATCTGGACACCCTGAACGCGCTGACCAGATACCTCCAAGCGTTTGATGAACAGGCATTGGAGAAGTTCCATACAGTCTTCGACACAGCCTGGCCCCAGACGCCGGAGGAGGTCCTGTCCCTGGCGGAGAATCTCCATGAGTTCACGGTGGTACCGGACATCAGCACCGCGGAGGAATATGGGCGGTATATCATTCGGGAGTCCGGCCATTTTGAGGTGGACCCAAATCTGGAGGACTACATCGACTACCAGAGCTACGGAGAGCGCCGAGTCCGGGAGGACGGCGGCCTCTTCGGGGACCGGGGCTATGTGGCCTATCTGGGAACAAAGCCGGAAATGAATGAGATCATGGCCCGGAATATTCCGGCAGAGCGGATGGAACAGGGGCCGCAGATGGGAGGACTTACATGATCACATTAAATCTGGCCCGCGGGGACAACTATGAGAGCGTCCCTCTTCGGCTCCCTACCACCCCTGGTGAGGTGGACGAAGTGTTTGCCGCGCTGGACGCGGCCAGCCGCTATGCCGGAGAAGTCCAGATCATTGGGGTGGACAGCGGCGTCCCCAGCCTCGCCAAGCACCTCAAAGGCGCCGGTCTCACCGATCCGGACGCCTTTGACAAGCTGAACCGGCTGGCGGAGAAAATCGACGGCATGGACGAACGGCAGCGGGATATCTTCTCTGGGGCTTTGGACGCGGAGAGCGCCGGCAGCCTGGATGATGTGCTCCGCGTCTCAGACTCGTTGGAGGCGTACACGTTCGTCCCCAATGTGCGGTCCGATGAGGAGCTGGGCAGATATGTCGTTGTTGCCGGCCAGCTCCATGGCGACCGGCGGTTTCCCGAAGAAGCGTGGCCGTATTTGGACTTTGCCAAAATCGGCGCGGAGTATTTTGCCGGCCACGGCGGCGCCTATACTGTCAGCGGCTATGTGATGCGGCGGGAAGATGGACAGCAGCAAGTGCAGGAGAGTAAACCCATTTTTGAGCTTTATCTGCTCCACGGTCAGATCAGATACCGCCTGGATCTCCCAGCGGAGGAGCTACAGCTGGATATGACAAAGCGGCGCCTTGGCGTCGAGGACTTTGCCCAGGCTGCCATCTACCAGACCAAGTGTGAGATGGAGCCTCTGGCCGGCCTCCTCCCTATGGACTGTGTCAGCGTGGAGAGCGCCAACGAACTGGCGCGGACGATCCGGGAGATGCCGGACGGCGACCTGCTGAAATACCTGGCGGTCCTGTCGGTAGAGCCGCCAGCGGACTTCCCTGGCGCCCTGCGCCTTGCTCTGGAGTTGGACGACTATGAGCGGATCACCGAGGGAAGCTATGAATACGGACAGTCTGTACTCCGGCGTATCGGAGCGGATGAAGAGCTGATCAGCGTCATAGACGGCTATATGGATTTCGAGCAGTTTGGTGAGGACTCCATGAAAGAGGACGGCGTCCGTCAGACGGAGTTTGGCCTGGTGCGCCGCCTGAGCAGCCCTTTTGACGGCCAGACGCCGCTCCAGCAGGTGTTCTGAGCGGGGTGCGGCCATGGGAAAGAAAAATACCGGCTGTGAGTATTTCAACCGCCGCCAAGGGGGTGTGAGATGAGCGGGAAGAAACGAAGGTGGCCCGCGGAGACCAACCTTGCCGCCCTGAAGACGCTGGCTCACACACTGCTGTGGTTCGATATCCAGCCAACGAAACTATCGCCGCTGGTTGTCAAGCACCCTTTTACGGACAGCGGACTGGTCGGTATCCGCAATGAGGACGGCAGCTTGTCGGCTGGAAATCTGCTGGATGATCCCGGCGCGCTCCACTCCTGGAGGGAAAACGTGAGGCAGCAGATCAATGAAGCGGAGACTGCCGCGGGGCTGCTCCTGCTGGTCACCAAGCCGTATCGGTTGGGTTACTTGAAATTGGCGGCGCCGTATTTGTGCGAGCAGGACGCGGCCCTGTTTCTCTCGTATGCGTGGATCAGCACAGAATCCCCCAACGATGACCCGAATCTCAGCAAAAGGAGCCTGCTGGCCATGTTCCGCTCCATCGACCCTCAGATGCTGATGGATGAGGAGGAGCGTGGGCTGTTCCAGAGCCTGGACGATGTGGTAACGGTCTACCGCGGCGTGACCTCCTACAACGCTCAAAATGTTAAGGCGCTTTCGTGGACGTTGAACCGTGAGGTTGCTGAGTGGTTTGCTCATCGATTTGGTCAAAATGGCACGGTATATGAGGCGCAGGTCAAAAAAGAGAACATCTATGCCGTATTCTTGGGTAGGAACGAGGAGGAAGTAATCGTGGACCCGGAACGCCTCATGGGGCTCTCCCAGCTGCCGGAACAGGAGCAGGGACAGGGAATGGAGATTTCTATGTAGATACCGAAAAATAGTAGACTTTCCCAGTGACTTGTGGTAATTGTTGTTGCTATAAAATTGGAGGTGATCCTATGAGCATCAACATCAGAACGGACTTCATGCAGCATGCCGAGCTGTTTGGGAACCCTGTGCTGTTTACCAATTGGCTGATCCAGCGGGATACGATCCCCAAGGACTGGTACTGCTATGACCTGCGGGGCACGCGGCAGTCCCCCAACGTAAAGATTGCCCTGGTGGACAAAACCGCCAGGTATCATGCCGGCACGGTACTCTCCCCCACCCCCCTTAAGCGGAAGGAAACGGCTTCACGCCGGGTCAACAGTGCGTTCCACCTGTTGGGCGAGGAAATGACACTGGAACAGTTTTGTGAAGAACATTCTTTGGAATATCCCCAAGATGATAGAAAATTTACCATCAAGGCCGCTTCTTTCGATGAAGCGGCCCTTTTTTATGCCATGACGCCGGAGGAGGACCAGAGGCTTGGCTGCATTGGACATGTCCGAATGGACTTCGGCCACCGGGGACAAGAGTTCTGGCACACCTGGTGGCCCCGAGGTCCCGAGGAACTGAACAGTCCTGAGTTCAAGGCTGAGTTACAAGAGGTCGTGGACGAGCTGCGAACCAGTGTATTGAAAGATCTGGCCGGCATGACCAAGTATTGTTGGGGCCATGGCGGAGAGGTGGGCGGCTGGCCGGCCAACTATGGCTATATCGTAGAGACGGAGAATTACCGCTACTGTCTGCGATGCAACCCTGTTCCCGGCGACTATCAGGCATATCTGACGGCCTTCGACCTCCGTGTCCAGCGGCAGAATTTGGCGGAGCAGCCTGCGGTGATAGGCCGGGTCTCCTTCGCCAGCGGCGAGCAGGTGGAATATACGGACCCGGAGGCGTACCTCCAGTGCATCCGGGAGGAACTGCCGGACCATCCCGCTACCGGATTCCGGTATGAAACGCTGACGGATGATCCCGCTGTCCGTAAACAGGCTGATGATATCCTGTACGACCTCTACGGCGAGGAAAACCCCCGCCCGCTGGAGGATTATGAAAATGCGCCCCAGGAGGGCATGACAATGGGAGGAATTTCGCTATGAACACGCCGCCGAGAGAATGGCTGGCCTTTCTGCGGGAGCAGTACCCCGCAGGGAGCCGGATCAAGCTCAGAGAGATGAAAGACCCCTACCACCCAGTGCCGTCCGGTACCATGGGCACACTGGAAAACATCGATGACGCTGGGCAATTCCATGTGAAATGGGACAATGGCAGCGGTCTGGCCCTGATCATTGGAGAGGACAGCTTCACTGTCCTGCCGCCTGAGCCCACCACTATGAAGCTGTACATGCCCCTCACCGCTGACTTCTACGAACGGGACGAGTGGGGGGACATGTCGGAGGACAGCGAGGAGTGGGACGGCCGCACGCTCCTGGATCATGAGGGGGGCGTCCTGACAGCCCTGGCAAAAAATCGTGTACCGGAGGAGTCCAAGCGCGGCCTCATGCACTGGTATGGCGAGGATGATGCTGTAAACGAAAAGGTTCAGTCGGCGGTCTTTACCGCAGAGGAACGGAATGGCCGGCTCTGGGGTGTGGTGGAATGCCGTGTGGCAGGCCCCCTCTCTCCCGAAGAACTGGATACACTCAAAGAATATGTCACCGGACAGGCTTCGGATGCCTGGGGCGAGGGCTTCGAGCAGCGGCCCATTGAAGTGGACGGCGGCGAGCTATATGTCCATCTGTGGCAGAGCGATGATTGGAGCATCCAGACTGAGCAAGAACGGTTTGCCCCCAAGGTGGCCGAGGGCCTGCCGGAGCTGTGCTTTTCCATCCTGAAAACCACCGGCCAGCTCATCTGCATCAAGCGGGGCGAGAGCGGCTACTATCTCTCGGACTGGGATACCGGCGATAAGGAGCGAAATGTGGAACTGGCAGATGAGATGAATGAAAACCTGGGCGTCAGTCCTGTTCAGCGGCAGGCTATGGAGATCGGAAGCCTTGCGGGATGGGATGTTCCCGGCGCCGACCCGAAAGCCTACGAGCAGGATGCGCTTCAAATGGGGGGAATGTGAAATGGAACTGGATCAGGCAACAGAGCAATTCTATGAGAAGCTGTCGGAGCGTCTGAAGGAAAAGGGATTCTCCACACGCATCATTGAGGATGGGTGCCTTGAGGTGACTTCGGAGAAGATACGGGGCAAGCAGAAGACGCATTGCGCGGTAGGCAGAGACGGCGAGGTATACTGCCACTCAGAGGATCTGGCGAACATCGCCCGAAACAGAGATTTGAACACTGTACTGGAGGCGGTGAATGATCTCTATCCTCAAACAGAGCACTCCAATGCTCCGGAGCAGGAGCCGATGGGAGGAATGACCCTTGGCTAAGAAGATGTTTGAAGTGGAGATCCGCAACAACGGACCCAAGGGCTATGAAACAGCCGTCTCCCTGCGGATGCCGGCCACCTGGTCGGAGTTCCACGACGCACTCCAAAAGGCTCGGATCAAGGATGGCCGATCCTGCGGCAATGAGCTTCTCTATGTTGGGTATGACGGGCTTCAACGTGGCATGATCGGCAGGAACATCAATCTATATGACCTGAATCTGCTGGCCCAGCGGCTGACCGCACTGACGCCGGAGGAAAACACGGGGATGGAAGCTCTGCTGGCAATGGAGTGGAGCCGTCGCAGGGGTCCCGTCTCCCTGGAGCACCTCATCAACCTGACCTACAATACCGACGTCTGCTGTCTGGCGCCTCAAGTTTCCAACCTTCAGGAGCTTGGGGCGTTTCTGTATGAGAACGAGATGCTCTCCAAGGAGGCCATGGCCCTGCTGGATACCACAGAGGAAGACAGCGAATTCCGTGCCAGTCTGCTAAAGCTGTTGGGCGAACAGCACAAGGAGGATCATGGCGGCGTGTTCACCAAACGGGGCTATGCGGAGCTGGGCGGGGAGATCAGACCTGTCTACGCATATCAGCCGGGGGAAACAACCTACTTTCAGCGGTCCGGGGCCCCAGTGGTGCTGGAGGTCCGCAAGGGTTTCTTCAACGACCCACAGTACGACAATGATAAGACCGCTATCCTGAACCTCCCAGCGATAGACAAGGGCGTCTGGCAGGCGGTGGAAGCGGTGGAGGCCGTTTCCGCAGAGGAGTGCGCGTTTCACTGCACAGAGTGCCTCATCCCCTCCCTGCGGGATACCATCGACGAGGCTCTGGAGGACGGAGGCCTGGCTCAAGTCAATGAGTTTGCCCGTGAGCTTGCCCAGAAAAAGCGGTCCTGGAGTGAGGCAGAGTTTGTCCGATACAAGGCCCTCCTGGCGGCCAGCGGCCAGCCCAGCCTGGGGGACGCCGCCCAGCTTCTGGAGGAGGCGGAGCAGTATGAACTGCTCCCCGAGGTGGCGGAAACCTGGGACTACGCGGAGCTGATGGCGCGGGAGAAATACCCGGATCTGCCGTCTGAACTGTTCCAGACGCCCCAGGCCGCCCAAATTGGCAGGACTATGCTGGAGGAGGGAAACGGGGCGATCACCGAGTATGGCCTGATCCGCAGAACAGACGGACGGCCGCTTCCAGTCTTCACCGGAAAGCCGCAGAGGGAAGAATTCGCTGGTCCCCAGATGACGGGGATGTAAGCCATAAGCGCACAAAAATGGAGGGATTGTATTGCGAAACGGTCAAATCAACTCACTGAGCGAGATCGACATGGAACACCTGAGCTTCGAGGACATCCGATGGCGGTATGGTGTGTTCCACCCAACCAGTACCGGCGCCGGCCGGGATAAGCAATACAGCGCCTGGATTGGCGTACAGACAAGCTTGGGTGAGATCGAGAAGGGCGTGTGGTACCAGGCGGCGGAAGCCCTCATCCAAAAGGCTGGGGAGCAGAAGCTTCTGGAGGCGCTGACCGACTGGGAGAGCCGACACAACTACGCCAAGGATTCCGCCCGAACTGTGCGGCACAAGGCCCTACAGCTCCATATCAGCCGCATCTTTGATAACCCCCGCTGGGTCAACTTCATCCCGTTTAACCGGGAATACCGGCCGGAGGTGCTGGAACACGCTAGTCTCGTCACTGTAATCAACGAGTGCTGCGGAAAACCGGGTGAGGTGACGCAGGAACAGATCGATGGCGCCTGTACTGGAACAGTGGCCTGTCCGCACTGCGGGCGGTGGAGCAGCTTCTCTATTGTTGAGCCGAAGCAGGCCGAAGAGCAAGGAATGGAGATGATATGATGAACATCCAGCAGAAGCGGGATCTTTTGATGAGCCTTCCGCTCATGGAACAGGAGCAGCGGTGGATCATGGAGCGCCTTGACACGCTCTCTGTTAAGGAACAGTACCAACTGTCCGCGGCGATCCTGCGGACCGGGAAGCTGGAGGAGCTGGCGGGCAAGACCCCAAAGGAAATTCGTGCGGAGCTTTCCAAGACTGGCTGGGAACTGGAAACCGCCATATTACACATGGACCCGGAAGTGGCTGTGGATGCGGTCAACTGCCTGCTGTCGCTGGAGGATTACCAGATCTGCTTCCCCGCGGGGAGCTACGCGCAGCTGGGGAGCTTCTATCTACGGCACGAAAGCCATCTGCCGGAACGCGCCATGTACTATGCGGACCTGGAGGCGCTGGGCCGCCGCTATGAGGACCGGCACCCCGGCCTGTTCGTTGGAAACTGCTATGTGGAGTACCCGGAACACCCCTCCGCACCTCGTTGCACCGGCCAGGGACTCATCCCGGAGGATGACGGCTGGAGCATGAAGGTGAAGCTGGCCTCTTCGGCGGTGCCGGAGGGGGTGTGGCTCCGTCTGCCGGACTACTCCGCCATGACCGACCGGCCTGATGAGGTGGCGCTGGCTTTGGATGAGTTGAAAACCAGAAGCCTGGAAAACTGTATGCTGCTGGATGTCCGGTGCAGCCTGCCGGAGCTGGGAAATCTGATGGAGCAGTATGACAGCGCCTTGGAACTGGTCAATGACGGGAGCGATCTGGGCTATGTTCTGGATGAGCAGGGGCAGGGAATGCCCCACTTTATGGAACGCTTTGCCGCTGCGCTGGAGTTCGAGCACTGCCGTGACCTCCGTCTTGCCCTGGACATCAGCCAGAACCTGCACTGCTATGAATGGGTTCCCCGCGATGGCCTGAAGGACTTCGGCAGGCGGAAGCTGCTGGAGGCGGGGGTATCTGAAGAACTGCTGGACTCCGGCTGCATCGACTTAGAGGGCTATGGGGCGGATCTGCTGGAGGAGGCAGGCTATGTCCTGACCGCCGACGAAAGCGCCTACATCACCAGAAATAACCTGGAATTTCTCCGTGACTGGAGCGCCCCGGAGGAGGCGGGGCTGAGCATGGAACAGCAGTAACCAATTTATTAACACATAGGGGCCGTTTTCCCGATGGGGACGACGGCCCCTTCTTTTTTTGCGCCCATTTTCGGGAAGACAGCCCCGGAAAGGAGCGAGCATGGAGAAGGAACGGCTGGCAGAGCATCTGGAGCGTTACCATTCGGGCGCCTCCAACGCCGCCACCAGCCGGGAGCTGGAGTGTGCCTTTGGCATCAAGGGAAAGGAGCTGCGGGACGCGGTCAACGCCCTGCGGCGTGAGGGCGTTCCCATCGCCAGCAATGGCAGCGGCTACTTCTACGCCGCCACGGAGCAGGAGGTGCGGGCTACCATCGCCCACCTGACCCACCGGATCGGCGGCATCGCCGCGGGCGTGGTGCTGCTCGTCATCTTCCTCGTGCTGCGCTTCACCTCCGTAAAGATTCCGATTGGCCCGTTCTTCCTCGTTACGCCGATCCTGATGGCCGTGCTGGTCGTCATC